>Ga0209211_10001050_pt1 | contig 54362 bp, 34 predicted proteins | sample RifGroA2_FD_183992 | JGI IMG/M metagenome (GOLD analysis project Ga0209211, IMG submission 183992) | Groundwater microbial communities from Rifle, Colorado, USA - Groundwater A2 (SPAdes) (version 2) | ecosystem: Environmental > Aquatic > Deep subsurface > Groundwater | place: Rifle, Colorado... | reverse complement strand
GGCCCGCAGCTTGGCGTTGAGAACCTCATATCCTTCCCGCGTCGTGCCGCTCACATGAATCAGCCCTATCTCTTCGTATGGATCCTCCAAATCCCGCGTCGTTAAAAATACGGGGGCGTCAGCCGATTTCGCGTCATAATGCACGGAAGGGTTCAGCAAAGAAAAATCACTTCTTCCCACGGCACAGCCCCCAAGAAGGAAAAGTGCCATGGCGAGATATGTCCACTGAGGTAATTTCATAAATTTCAACCCTCCGGCTGCGCGCCATTTTATGCGATTCATTTCATTTCTTTTCATGCAGCCGCCGTTTCTCCTGTCGCTTCCTGTCCCGAAGAAGACTCAGGCTGTTTTGCGGCCAACCCCGGCGGCATCTTGGCTCCCTGCCATCCTTTTTTTTCACCCTTGCTCCACCCCGGAGGAACACTGGCTCCTTGCCACCCTTTCTTTTCTCCGTGGCTAAATCCCGATGGCGTCCCGGAATGGCCTACGCCCCCCCGGTTGCCTTTCCCGCCTCCATGCCCTGCATTCGGGCCTTTGGCCAAAGCCAGCGAGTTACTCAAGACAAGCATCGCTATGGTCAGCAAAACTCCTATTTTTCTCATCTTATTCATACAATTACCTCCTTTTTGAAAACGGCATTGCTCAATCATTATCCGGCTTCTTTGAGGATCATGCTATAAAGGCGCCTGGCCAAATCCATATCCGGAAAAATCTTTTGAAACTTTCTAGCCTGAACACGGAGCACAACACTATGCGGTGTGGCTTGTTCGAGATGAAACTTCACGTCTGAACCGCCTACTTTCGCCTGAATAATGCCCCGTCCTTTGTCCGCAATCTGGATATTGCCCTGGCGCCCCAAAACATCATGGGCCACCTGCCAAAGTTGATTATAGTTTTTATCAAAAATGCCTTCCACCCCGTCATTGCTGACGGCGTATCCTCCAGCCACACCCGCGGCGCCCACGGCGAGCAATGTGCATCCGTTGCACAACAACACGATGCACAAGCCCGCCACTATCGGAATATTGTTATGAGTCCTTAACATTTGCAGCGTCCTCCCGTGACCGCCGGTCGTCAAAGACCGGCGGTCCCTAACCGATTAAGAAACTCTGATAGGTTGAAGCTTTTCCCCGCTCACCGGGTCAAAAATGTAGTATTCAGGAAATCTCTGACCCGTTTTGGGATTGTATTTCAGCTCTGCATCGTCTGCTTCCACACCCTTACTCGCTTCCGACAGGTTGCGGTCGTACGTCATCGAGGCTTGAGACTGCGCGGACTGCTGCTTCTGAACTTCTTCACGGGCCGCTTTCTTCGCGGCCTCCTTATTCTGGCGCATGCCTTCCCCGATCATCCCTCCGGCCAACAGCCCGATAGGGGTTCCGATCGCAACGCCTGCCGCCGCGTGTCCTGTCGCGCTTCCGATAATCGCGCCCGTACCGGCTCCCATTCCGGCACCGGTCAAACCGCCCACTTCGCGCTCGGTCAGACCTCCGGAAGTAGAATCCGTAGCGCAACCCGGCCACACAGCTAACCCGGCGACTAACACCCACGCTACCAAACATGTCATATTTTTCATGTTGGCACCTCCTTGCTTCTTACGCGCTTTCGCGCGCACTACTTTTTTTCCGGCTTGAAAGGTTCTTTAAGAACCACCTTAATGCCGGAAATAGTTCCGGTCACAGCTTCGCGTACCTTGGCTCCAAGCTCGGCGCTAATGTCATAAGCCGCCTTGACGGCTCCTGTCGCGGCCTGTGAGGCGGCCTCTTCGACATCCAGCCCCAATTCTTTCGCGCCTTCGATGGCCCCCTGGACCGCGCCTTTAGCCGCGGAAACCACATCGCCTGCCGCTTCCGCGCTGCTTTTCACAATGCAAGCGACAGTGCTGGACAGAACCTTGAATATCTCCGTGCTGATTTCTTGCGATCCTCGAAGCACGCCAATAACCACGGCTTTCGCTGCTGTTCCCAAATCACCGCCTATTTCAAAGGCGACTTGCATAGCCGCCCGCACCACATCACCCGTTGTCTCCATCACTGACATGCCTATTTCTGAGGCCTTTTTAACAGCATGAGTGACAAGACGGGTCACAGCCTCCATAAGACTGCCGGCTATCTCATTGGCACCTTTAATAGCTTCCAGAATCTCTTCTTTAAACGTCAAATGGGTTTGACTACCTTTTTTATGGGTCATGATGCGCCTCCTTTCATGACACGCTTCGATGTTTCAACATCCATGCCAATCACCTCATCTTATTATTTTTAAATGAGTTACATAAAATAAGCTTTTGGATCGCTTTCTGACAAGGTAAGAAATATGTCCGGAAAACAGGACACTCTTCAGACATTCTCGGCCATTGTTTGCCCTTTGTCTGACTGCTATTTAAATTTGCCTGACTTGGTTAAATCTGCTAACATTTGAAATGAAAGTAGATTAGTTGCAAAAGAAAAAGTCTGGGAGGGAACCTTTAGAAGCAGGTGTCGCCCAAGGCACCGGAAAGGGACCTCTATAAAATGTTCACAGACCGCAGCGATGAACCGCTCTCGCATAAGACCGAGAGTTTTGCTCTGGCCCGGGTTCAGCCGCATACTCCCTGGTTATTGCGGTCGCAATGGCAGCTTTGGTCCGTTCTTCTATTTACCGTTCTTCTGCCTCTCGGAATCCTTCTCTATTTGATTCAGACGCAAGTCAGCGTCCGGTTAGAAAAACAGGCTGTCTCGCAAAACATCCTGGCTGCCCAACTGGTGGCCCAGGCCGTTCAAGAACGCTTCGGTAATTTGAAAAACAATATGAAAAATTTATCCCGCGTGCGCATTCTCACCGAGGCGGCCGCAAATCAAAATACAGAGACCGCGCGCGAGGTGTTGAAACAATTCATCGCGAATAACAAAGATTTTGACCGTATGTTCCTGGTTGACACCGCAGGCAAACTTTGGGCGGATTATCCGGCCGATAATTCCGTCGCGGGAAAAAATTTCAAGGACCGCGACTGGTTCTCCGGGGTTTCCCGGTCAAAAGCCGTTTATATCTCTGAAATCTACCAAAGGACGGCTTATCCGCAGCCCTACATCATCGCGATAGCCGCGCCTGTCCGCAACACTCGGCAGGACGTCCTTGCCTATGTGGCCGGACAACTCCGGATAGAAACCCTCATGTCCTGGCTCTGGTTCATCAAGCCTTCTGCCGCCGGCGCCGTGCAATTGATCGATCAGCACGGAAACTTGATAAAAAGACCCGAATCCTCTTCCGGAGAGTCTTTGCTCAATATCCGCCGCGAACTGAACGAGCTGCCCGCGGCCGCGCGCACGGACTCTTCCGCAAGAAGCCGCGACCCGGTCACAGGCGAGCCAAGTTTGATAAGCGCCGTCAAAATCAAGTCGCTAGGGTGGACAGTCCTTGCCACCCAACCGCTCTCATCCATTTTCGACACGGTCCGGCAAATCCAGGTTGCCATTTCGGCTCTTTTTGGTTTTTTCTTGCTTTTAATGATGTTTCTGGGGTTTGTCAGCCTGAATGCCGTGCGCCGTTATCATGAAATACTTCTCAGCATGCAGAAATCCAGGGAGCGGTATTTCGCCAACTTGGAGCAAGCAGTCAATGAACGGAAGCAAGCTGAGGAAAGGGTGCTTAGCGCAAACCAAGAACTGAAACTAAAAATCGATGAGTTGGCGCGGATGAACCGCATCATGATGGACCGCGAAAACCGGGTTCTGGAACTCAAGGAAAAAATACGGGTTCTGGGAAGTAACCGATGAGGAAAAATCCGGAATTCTTATGATGCACCCTATTTTGGACCCGTTTCATTATGTTTTTTCATTTTACGCGCTGGGGCCGCTCGGCGTAGGCTTTTTGATGGCCATGTTCGGCATCGTCGTTTGTGTTCGGAAAAAAGGTTCCCCGGAAAGCTCGGCCTTTCTGGGCATGCTGATAAGCGGCGCAATTTGGCTGATAGGCTATGGAATGGCCTACCTGGCCAAGCATGAATTCGCGGCTTTGTGGTGGATCAAGGTGGCCCATATCGGCGTCTGCCTCATCCCCAGCACCATTTTTCTCTTTGCCCTCACCATCGTGAAGCGCGCACCCGCTTTCCGGCCATACATCTGGACCGGATTTCTCTTCTCCGCGCTATTCATATTTGAAATCATCGCTACCGATCGATTCATCACCGGCCTCTATTCCTACTCCTGGGGTTATTACGCGCGTTACAGCCGGCTCAGCTTTTTATTCCTGGCATTTTTCGGAACCATGCTCCTCGCTGGGCTGAGGGTATTGTGGCTTTCCTACAGGCAGGCATCCTCGGTTTGGCAAAGAAACCGCAACAAATGCTTTTTACTCGCTTTTTTCATTTCCTACCTGGGGTCTTTCGATTATTTGCCCGCTTTCGGAATAGATGTTTATCCGGCAGGATACCTCCCCGTATTCGCCTATGTGATGATCGCGGCCTGGACCATCAAACGTTATCATCTGGTGGACATCACGCCGGCTTTTGCGGCCCAGCAAATCATCGACAACATGGCCGATGCGCTGCTGGTGCTGGACTGCGAAGGCATCGTACGTGTGGTCAATGCCGTTGCCGGAAACCTTTTCCGCCGGCCCCGCACAAGCCTGCTCGGGAAACACATCTCCGAAGTTACGAATGGTTTCATCATGGCCGACACGGTTCAAAGACTGGTCCGCGCGAATGGCCTGCAGGATTACGAAATCGTTCTCCCGGGTGAAGACGGACAGGAAACTGTGCTCAATCTGTCCGCGTCCCTGCTGTACGGCGATGACAAACAACCGGCAGCCCTCGTCTGCCTGCTTCGAGACATCACGGAAGCAAAAAAAATCATCCGAGAGCGCCAAATGCATGCCGAAGCCGTCGAACGGTCTAACCGCGAACTTATGGAGAAAGAAAAAATCATGATGAGTCTTCTGGAAGACCTTCAGGCATCTCATGAAAAGCTGGCGCAACTGGCGGCCATCGTGGAGTCTTCCGAAGACGCTATCATCAGCGAGACCCTGGACGGAACGGTTCTAAGCTGGAACAAGGGCGCGGAAAGAATTTACGGTTACACGGCGGAGGAAATGATAGGCAGACCGATATTCATCTTAAGCGACCCCAACAGCCCGCATGAGATTGAGGGCATCCTGCAGAGGATGAAGCAGGGAGAAAAAATCGCTCATCATGAAATGCTGCGCATCCGCAAAGACGGCCGCGCCATTGACGTATTCCTCACTTTTTCCCCCGTGAAAAATAAAAAAGGCGACATCCTCGGCGTGTCGGCGATTTCACGGGACATCACACAGCAGAAAAGAACCCGGGAATTGTTGCGCAGAAACGAAGAGCAAACCCGGCTGATTATCGAAACGGCCAACGACGCTTTCATCGCCATGGATGCCAAAGGCCTTATCACGGCCTGGAACAGCCAGGCGGAACAAATCTTTGGCTGGAAACGCGTCGAGGTGATTGAAAAATCTTTAGCCGAGACTATCATCCCCGCTTCGCTGAGGGAGGCCCATCAGAATGGATTCCGGCGTTTTTTGGAAACGCACCATGGCCCTATCATCAATAAGCAAGTCGAGATGACGGTCCTGCACAGGGACGGCCATGGATTCCCGGTTGAGCTCACGGTCTGGCCCCTGCAGCTGGGAGAAACAACCCAATTCAACGCATTCATACGGGACATCACTGACCGCAAAGCCGCGGAAGCCGCACTGCTGGAAAAAACCCGGCAATTCGCCCGCGCCGAAGCGGAGCGCGAATCGCTGGAGTTATTTGCTTTTGCCGCGTCCCATGATCTTCAGGAACCTTTGCAAAAAATCGTTATTTTCGGCGACATGATGAAAAACAAACAAACACAACTGGACGCAACCGGGCGGGATTATCTTGAGCGCATGCAAAACGCGGCTTTCAGGATGAGCCAGCTCATTCAATCGCTGCTGCACTTCTCGCGAACCACGGCCAACCTCGAACCGCCTGAAGATGTGGCGCTTGAGCCTCTTATCCGGGAAACACTTTCGGATCTTGAAGTGCGCATCAAACAAACCGGCGCGGTGGTTCATGTGGGCGAACTGCCGAGCGTTCACATAAACAAGGTGCAGACGCGTGAGGTTTTCCAGAACCTGATAGCCAACGCGTTAAAATTTCACAAACCCGGCGAAGCGCCCCGGATCGTGATTGAAAGCCAACCGGCGGAAGACAGTCTGGTCGGAATTGTTGTCCGGGACAACGGTATCGGATTTGACGAAAAACACGCGGAGGAAATTTTCAAACCTTTCAAACGTCTGCACGGCAAGCAAGAATACGAAGGCAGCGGCATGGGGCTGGCCATATGCAAAAAAATCATTTTGCGCCAGGGTGGACAGCTGACGGCAAAAAGCGAGCCCGGCAAAGGTTCTTCATTTATCGTAAAATTGCCTCTTACGCGGCCTGAGAAATCAGCTCGTGAGACAGAAATTCCTGGACGATTCGCAAAATGAAAGGATTCACGAGGACATAAGCCCCGTTCTCTTCCCGGAACGAATGGGCTTTGTCGCCGTATTGGACGGCCAAAAGGGCCGCGGTCAAAAGGCCTTCTTCTCCGCCTTCGATTTGCCGGAAAAGTTTCGCTTTATTGACGGCGCCGGACGCCTCGTACTCTGCCCTTGGATCAAATGCTTCATCAAAAAGATGAACGATATTTTTCTCGCCGGCCAGTAATTTCAGGGCCCGGTCTGCTCCTTCAGAAATGACGCGTATGTTTTTAATCCCCAGAATGGACCCAAAAGTCCCCGCGGGGACTTTATCTTTCCCGTAAATCACGGCCTGAGCGCGGCCGCTTAAAACCGATTTGACGATTTCATCGCGCTGCGCCGGACTGAATTTGGAAAAACTGCGCGCGTCCAGGATAACCGCGCCGCGCAAGTTTTGGATATCCCCAAATAGCGCGGGCCTTCTGTCTGCAGAAATGTCCGCGTTCACAGCCCCCAGCGACTGGGCGGACGGACCTTCCGCGTTCTTGTTATTTTCTTCCGGCAACGTTTCCATATCCCCCGGACTCAAGGGCACTGATTGCTCTCCCCCGGTTGCCCTTAAAGCGAAAAACGGTTCCGCAATTTCCTGAATCATCTGATCGTCAAGCACCCGTGTCTGAACAAGCGTCATAAATTTTTCTTCCGCGTCCGCGGCGCGTGCCAATCGGACGGCGAAACGCTTCCGCGTGCCCGCTTTCGCGGACATGAGGAAATGCGCGGTTTTGCGCGCCGAGGCCTCACCGCCTTTGCGCAGAAAAACGCGCGCGGTTCCGGCCGCATGCGGCAAGGCCGCTGCGGTTACAAACGACTGCGTCAGTTTCACAGCCAGCGCGGCAAGAATGCCGGTGCTTGCGGAAACCAGGTGAAAAACGGTTCTCGCGTAGTCAAACGGGTTGAGAAAGAAAAAGGGGCGTTCCGGGTCCAGAATTTTATCCAGCACCATGAAGCCTATCGGGAAAAACAGCCCCACATAAAACGCCTTGAGCGCCACAGCCGGCACGATAGTGCCCAAAACAGCGGCTGAAAACGCCTGCGGGAAAATAAATGGAAGGGCCCACAACGCCGCCACCGTGATCAGATTTCCAAAGGCCTTGGCGCGCGAAGAAAAATAACCGCTCCGGTCCGAACCGCGAACCAGAAAATAATCGGACACGGACGCGGGCGTCAGTTTCCTGAATTGCAGCGCCTGGGCGAAATGCCTTTTCACGGGGACAATGACCAGCAAGGTCGGATCCAGTGAAAACAACCCTCTCAGCCATCGGACCGCCGTGACGATCAAGGCCGGCGCTTGCCTCAGGGCGTAACCCGCCCTTTGATAGCCGGCTGATACGGCGGACATCAAAATTTTTATCACGGCCATGAGCACAAGCCCCGCGAATGAAGCGACTCCAACTTTAACAGCGGCACGCATCAGGAATTTCCCTAAAACCGCGTACGAGATGCCCGCGTGAGGAAGCAGGATAATGCCCGCTATAACCAGCCCCAGCAAAATATTCGCGCTCCATAAATAAGCGCGGGCGCGACCGGGCTCCTGGGCCGTCATCCACGCAAAAAACGGGCCCAAAATCAGAGAGCCCAAAAATACGCCTCCGAAAATCAGCATGGAAGAAGTCGGGTGAAAGGCCACGACAAAACCCACCAGGGAAAAACCGAGGAGCACGCCCACCCCGTATTCCCGCGCGGCCTGCAGGGGAGTGGGTCTTTCTCCTAATTGCGCGCCGGTAATCCACTTCATCCCGGGCACGCGGAATATAAGCCGGAGCGTGGAAACCCAGGCCTTCCATAAATTAATGCCGGAAACAATGATAGATTCGAGAACCGTGTCGGTGACGGCAAAGGAAAGCTGTCTGGCGTTGCGGAAGGTAAGCCCCTCTTTTTTGATGTCACTGAAAACTTTGGCGAATTTCATGATGCCGACGATAAGGGCCACCGACCCCAACAGCAGCAAGAAGGACAAAACCGGGACATTGACCAGGGTGTAAAGGCTGTGGTCCAGCACGGACAAAAGGACCGTGGCCATGAGCCAGACAAACATAACGGCCCCGCGCTGGTCTTCTTCCACGGTGCGTGAGATATAATACTTGTGAACATCGGTCAGGGGATTGGGCTTATACTCCTGCCCCGTCATCACCCTCCGTATATTTCCTTCCTGCGCGGCCACGGTTTGCTCCATGGATCTCCTCTCGGAAACCGTGTGCCCGGGCATGGCGCCGGGCACTTTTTTCGCGCCCCGAATATCCACGCCCAGCCAAGAGGCGTGCAACCATTGAAAATCGCCTTTTTTCCACTGCCCCATCACTTTAAAGAGAGTGTCGCGGTGCGACTCGAAATAATCCTCGTAACCCGCCATGCCGGAAAGAAGCCCCATGCCGCCGCCGCTCGCACCGGGCATAAGAAGTTCGCGCAAGGCTTCGCGACTCAAAGGAAGGCCGTATTTTTTAAAAATCATATTTCCGTTTTCACCGCGGAAATTTTCCCAGACAAACTCGACCATGCGTTCAAAATCACGATGGGAAACGCCCTCGAGAAAAGCGCCTGTCAGTCCCTGCTCCTGAAGCAGCCGCCTCAGCCTCATGTTATAAACGCCCGGGCCGGAGTATCCGGCCTCCAGCATGTCATGGGAAAGGTAAAATCCCTTGGGCATGGCATGGGCCTTCGCGCGTTCGGCCGACTCAAGGCTCTCAATGCCTTTGCCCGTGTATTGAACTTCCCCGAAACCTTCCCATTGACCTTCAAGGTCCCACGAAACCTTCTCGCGGTTGCGTGCTTCAAGCTCGGACCAATAAGAGGCTGCATCATTAGCCACCCGCATCGGAAGCACCATGCCGCCGTACCCGAGCACGGCCTGGCCGCTTTCCAAATCAATCACAGGCTGATAATGCGGGTGCCCGGCGCGCAGCGCGCCCCGGACCAAGGTATCGGCTTCGCCGGGAAGAAAATCGGTGGTCGTGTCATTGTCGAACCGCCACATGTAAGACAGCGGCCCCACGGAAGGCAAATGGCCGATGAGCGTGTCAAAGCGCCGCTTGCGTTCCGGTTTAAAGAAAATCTCAGTGCGTCCGTCTTCATACGTGTATTGGTAAAGAATCCATTGCTCTTCGAGGACTTCGGTTCTGCCGCTGGCCTCATTGACGAGAACGCGGAAACTTTTCGTGACCGGCATGATTTCGCGGATATTCCTGAGCACCGGGTTCGCGGTTTGCAGAAAAGCCTCCGCGTTTTTCTTTTTGGTGAATCCGTCCAGATGAGGATCTGACATCAGCTGATCGATCCGGCGTGCGGCCTCATCCATCATCTCAAGCGCCGGATTTTCGTAAGGCTCCAGCCTTCCGGTTCCGGGATTCACGTGATAATAAGCACCCGGCACCGCCCTCTTGCCCACTTCCAATTCAAAAGGCACGGTGAGGCCCGCGTCCACCGGGGCTGGAATCAAATCCGTATCCGTCCAGGCCTGCACGGCGGTGTCAAAAGGACGCGGCAACAAGGCCCGCAAATCCGCGGCCGTTAGGTTTCCTAAAACGTCCCTCACTTTATCAAAGTAATCGGTGTTTTGCTCCACCATACATTGGGACAACCGGAAAGCGAAACCTCCCGGGACTTCAACCGCCCCGGCCTGCCGCCCGAACACCTCGTCCGCGGAACGCCCCGACACGGCCAGCGCGGCGCGCATTTCATGCCGCGTGGCTAGCGGCATAATGTCCGATTGACCGCTCGTCGCCTCCCCGCCCCGCGTCCCGCCGTATTCCGAAGCCCAAAACCGGTAAAGCGCGGCGCGCGCCTCAGCTTCTATCATGGCTTCTTTCTCAAGGGGCAAAAGGCCCCTTCTGCCCGGGACGGCCCGGGTTGCTTCCTCTTCAATAAGAACATTGTTTCCATCCGGATTCTCGTTATAAAAATAAATCTGATAAGAGTCCTGGGTCCTGCGTATCCAGACAGGCATCAAGGCCGTGAGCCCGTCGGTCCTTTTGATTTTAAATTCCATTTTGATTTCAGTACCCGCCTGCCCGGGCACGGGAACGGCTTCAAACGTTTCTCCTAAATATTCAATGCTCACCGTTCCGGCCGCCGCGGAAACTCTCAGGCCGTCCGCGATTTGCCACTCGCCGCCGCCGGAAAACTCGCTTTCGCCTATCTCAACGCGGCGCCCGTAGACCGACCTTTTCACTTCGGTTTGTTCGGCAGGTTCAAGCGAATCCCACAAATCCGCGAGAACGGGTAAAACGGTTCCCTGAAGCGCGTACCAGAAACTGTCCGCGGCCTGCACGGCGCCCAGCTTTTTTTCCGTGTTCCCGGGCTGATGCGTGTAAACAAACCTGCGGCCGTGGCGCTCCGTCATGGCGCGGATATAATTTTCATGAAATTGTTTAGGATTGAATCCGTTTTGATCTGCCCGGTCTGGAGACTGGTCATTGATATGAAAAAAAAGTCCGGGCCCGGCATCCAGATTTTTCATCACCGCGTTGTGAAAAGCGCCTGCGGATTCATCCGGTTCCCCGTGGCTGATGCGCGCGTCCTTTGGGCCGGTGGTGTAAAGCGGCACGCTCAGCATGGTCCCCAAATGCATAGGCATGGCCTGGCGAAAAGGCGCCCGGTCCAATTCCGAATTTCCGCGGATTCTATCCTTGTCCCGGAACATGCCCATTTTGAAAAAGCGGGCCAAAGTTTCCGCGACGTTCTTCACAATGTAAAAGAGCATTCCCACCATGAAGGTCAGCACCCAGGGATTTGTCCTTTCGATTTCATGGACTTCCACATAGCCATAGCCCATGACCGCGGTGATCACCAAAATCGCCGCGCTATACGCCAAAAACGAATAAGACCTAAAGGGCCCGGCCAGGGCGGCCCATAGCTTCTGGACCAGACGCAGCAAACCGCGGGCCAGCCGGAACAAGATATTGGCCTCCACCGCGAGCTGCAGCAAGGCCAAAAGTTCTTTTTCAGAGGGGAGATTGTCCGTGTATTCCCTCCGCGTCACGGACGGGGCCACGGGGTCTCCGGCCCGCGCAAGCCTTACCTCCGCCGGGTCCTTGCGGAAAGAACCTCCCTGCGCGCGGGAAAGATAGGCCATCAGCTCCGTGGGCGCGACTTCCGTGGACGTATCATTTCCGTTTCCTGGATTGTCATAGGCGACGTACATTTTAAAACCGCGGGGAGAAAAATTACGCGTTCCGTCCGGCCTTTCCTCCTGATGCTGGCGAGACGATGAATCGAATTTCTTTTTCGCCGCTGGGGCAAGGTCCATCCAGCTTCCGAGGCCGTGAAGGCGGTAAACGGCATTGCCGTATTCCGTTCTCTGACTGTCGTAATCCTCCGGCCTTTCATGGCTTTCCCAGCCGTACAAGTGGCCGTCTCTCTCATCCACGCGCACCCATCTCTCGATATTAAGACGCGCTGCCTGCGCGTAAGCCCTCCGGCTTTCATACAATTTGGTCAATTCGGGAAGCCTCAAGGTATTCACGCCGGGCGTGGCAAGAATTTCATTGATCTTCCGGTCCACAAATTCATAGGCCACGCGCAAGGCCCATAGTTTCGTGGCATTGTCATCCAACTGCATTTTGGATGGCTGCTCATTCTGATAAAAACCTCCGTAGTTGGGTCTTTCGCGGTTCAGCTCCTGAAGTTCCAAAATTTTGTCCGCGCTCCATAGAATTTCCAAGGCCCAATAATCCCGGGAGCTCGCTGGAAGATAGGAAGCGTAGGGCGACAAAACACGCAGATAATCGCGCTGTTTTTTTGCGTAATAAAGGTCCATTTCAATCCGGCCGCGCTCCAGCGAATCTTCCGTCCGCTCCAGGGCCGCCTCGTTTTCCCGGACAAAGGCGTCGAGCGCTTCAGAATTCTGGCCGGTTTTAAGGGCGCGCCATCGGGCCGCCTTGGACCAGTAAATCTCATGATACGCCTTGTAGCGCGCGTATTCCTTGGGAGAGGACGCCTGTTTCATTTTGGCCAGATACTCCCCGGCCTGACTTTCGGCTTCGGCAATCAATTCATCCTCCATATCTTCACCGATCCGCGTTTTGAAATCGCGCGCCATGGAATAAAGCACGGCGTAGGTCCCGTAAAACCGCATCACGCCCTTGGTGCTCATGACGTCGCGTCTCACATTGCCGGTCTCGACATCGTAAGTCGATTTGTCCGCGTCACGGCTGGCCAGCGTGGCGCGCATGGCCGCCATGCCGTAACGTCTTGCGAGCCGTGAGAATTTTTCCGCGTCGGCCGCTCTGCCTTGCTCCCCGGCCCGACGGCTTTCATCCAGCATGAAGTTAGCAGTTTCCCAAAGAGCGATGGCGCTTTCCGTGTAGGCGTAATCCGATTCCATGGACAAGCTGTCCGCCTGCCCCGCGTCCAGCTTAGCGATCCAGTCAAAAACCATGTGTTTGAGGTCCTCCGGCATTTGATCCTTGTCTGTGACCGCGAGACGAACCCAAAAATTCGTAAAAAAAACTTCCGGCGACTGATAATGTTCGCCGGCCTTCATGTGCTGCCGCGCTTCATCCACGGGGATTTCAATCCGGATGTCCGTGAATTCAAGCAAATTGTCTTCATCCTCGTCATTTTCCTTTTCATCGATTTTCACCATCACGCGGTACCCCTTGGCGTAATCAATGCCCTCCTTCATATACAAGAAACCGCCCTTGTCCCAGCCCATGATTCCCAGAGACCCGATTTCACGGAGCGCTTTTTTCACGGCCCCTGACTTCGGCGTGGCCCGGCCGTTTTCTTCAAGAAGCGACACAAGGTCAATCCACTGGCCTTTGGCCGCGGAAGGCTGCCCGGATCTTTCGAATAATTCCCTGGCCCTCAAAACCCCGTCCACACCGGGCACGATTAGCCCATTTTCACCCTGAAATCCCGGAAAACCTTCGGGATTCCGCTGAATTTGCTGATCCGCGTCCAAATGACTCAAAGCCACTCCGACTTTTTTGACCTCAAGATCCCGCCGTGCTTCCAGGTCCAGCGCGTACCGGACTCCATACTCGCCCTTTTTCAAGGTCACGGACTCGCGCACGTTGTAACTGCCGTCCGTGCGCTCATAGAGCCTCGTGCCCTGAAGTTCGGGCTGGGCCGGATCAAATTTTCCGTCCTCTTCCAGAACCAGCCGGAAGTCAAAATCCTGGCCGCGGAGATCGTCGAAACGCGCTTGCCCGGCCGATTCGGTTTCAAACCCGCTTCCCGCTATCGTGAAAGCGTCCAAGGGTTCGTACCCGCGCATCAGGGGTATCCCTCTCCGCATGGACATGACCGCGCTCATGAGCTGATTATCCAGCAGCACCTTGCCTTCGGAAAACAAAACCCGCATGGCGTCTCCTGTTTTCATGTAAAAAGAATCCGTGGGCGTTTGCATGTGGCCGACCATCCATTCGGCGTTCGGAATAATCCTTTCAGCCACCAATCTATGGGCCGCCTCCGCGTCCGCCCCTCCTTCCTCCAGCCACTGCCGGTGCATACGGATATTGAGCTGCTGCATCAAAGCGGAATTTCCTATCCAGGACGCGTCGGTCCAAGCCGTGTTGGCCGGTCCGCGGTCGTCGACCCCCACCATTTCCCAATACGTTCCGGTGCCATCCGGAAATTCACGCCAGGCGCGGCCGGACAACTGACGGTTAAAAAACAATTCCAGTGTTTCACGCGAAAAGCTACCGGTCCGTGAACCGTGTTTGCCAAATGATTCAAAGGCCTTTTCATAATCCCGGATTTGTTTATCCGCTTCCAGAACAACTTCTCCTGTTTTTCCCGGCTCAGCCTCCCCCGAAAGAATAAAGACATGATCCAAACGCTGGGTGGAAACGCGAAGGTAAAGAACGACGTGACTTTGCGGCCCCTCAAAGGTTTCCAGATTGTTTTGCAGGCCCGGGTTTTCCTCCGCTTCGCGCGCCTGGCTCCCCAAATACCATCCCGCCAAGTCCTTTTTGGGCACGGCCGTGAATTGCCCATTGGAAAATGTAAAAACAACAAACCCGCCCGCGTTCGTAACACGGATTTGGCCGGACGGTGAGTCCGGCGAAGCCCTTAGCGCCAAAACCGCTTCGGAAGGGGCTCCTTCCCGAAGGGCATGCGCCGAAAACTCCAAAACACCGGCTTTGATACCGTCGAGCAGATACTTGCGCGTGTAAACATCCAGACCCTGCTCATTGGAAGACCATTTGGCTTCAATCGATCCGGGATTGGTGTTTTCATAACGTTTAGAAGCCATCACGAAACTGCCGTTAGCGATCATGACCGGCTGTCCTTCTTCCGGTTTGAGATGAATACTGCCGGATGAAGGCAGGCCCAGAAGATAAAGCGGTTTTTCGTCCACGTAGTTGGGAACCGTGACCCTCCAGACATCGTTCTGGATAACGCGCCGGTTTTTAAAATAAATCTCGTTAAAGGCCTGCAAATCCTCGGATTTCACTTCACTCCACCGTTCGCCCCGGCTAAAGACATCTTCCGGGGTTAGACGATATTGGGCCGGCACTTCGTCGGCGGAAAGCCTCTTATCACCTTCAGGCCCGGGCATAAGGCCGTATTCGAGGATCCCCGTCCTTGAATAAAAAACCTTCATGCCATCCTTGAAAAGCGCCATGGAAAGCGTTTCGCTTACCGGCCGTATCAGGACAAGTTCTTCCTCATGCCGGACCACCAGGCCGCGGGCCTCTGACCAATCCCCGTGCGCGCCTTGAAAATCCCCTTTGACCAGATAACTCAACCGCACTTCATCGTAATCCCCGGGCGGCACGTCACCCAGGTTCAAAAAGTTTTTCTGCGTGAACACCCGGCGTTCATACCCTTCTTTGTTCCTGAAAACAAGGAAATAGCCGATGATTTCTTCGGCATGGACGTCATAGGCGTCCCTGCCCCGTTCAATCAGCTCATCCGGCGCGAATTCATTTTCACTCACCGTTATCACCGGCGGCTTTCCGGAATTTTCTTTTTCCTGAATGGTCAGCTGATAGCGCACCGGGTCCCAGGTCAGCACGCCTTCCCTGGGTATTTGATTCACGACCGGGTCCTGAACTGCCGGCATCGCGGACGCGGCCGCCGGTCTAAGCGGTTTCAAATCCGATACCGGGCTTCTCCGGTATTCCACGCCGCCCGGCTTGCTTTCTTCCACCGCGATGTAACCGATATAGTCATAATTGCCGTCAACCCTGGGGCGGGGTCTTCCCTCGCGGCCCAAATAATAAATATGTCCGTCCTTATTGAATCCCACAGCCACCAATGCAATGCTTCTTCCGGGCAAAGGCGCCGGGCGCACGCCGTCGGATGTGGGCGGCGGAAGAGGCTCGACCTTGACACCGGGAACATGCACCCAGCCGTGATCAAAAAGCGGCGATTCGATGGCCCCCAACACGGTATTCTTGGCAAAAACCTGTACCCTCACGCGGGCCAGAGGGTCACCCTTGTCAGAAACCGTAATACGGCCGCCCGTGCGCCGGAACAAGTCTTCCTTTAAATGAACCACGCTTCCGGTGTCACCGGACCGGTGCTGAAATTGAATCTGATAAAGATCGGCTCCATTCACCGGTTGAATGTCGATGGTGGTTCCGCCCGGATAGCGCGAAACGATGGGCTGCGCGTTATCCAAACCAAGGGTGTATGGCCGTATTTCTTTCCAGGGAGACCATTCACTTTCTGAATCAATCAAGACTTCAAATTTCTGAGGGCTGAGCATGGGTTTAAGCGCTTTGATGCGGGCACGGACGGCTTTGAATCCCACGGGATAAACGCGGGCGTGCTCGATCACGTCCGTGGTGGTGCGGTTTCCGTTTTCGTCTTCAAATTCAATAACATAAAAATACTTGGTGACACCGTATTGTTCATTAAGATATTCGGGGTCCCAGGCTATGACCTCAATACCCTTGACCTGCGTCAAGCGGAGCTCAGGTGCCGGCGGCTGTCTTTCCGCTATCACGTCCTTGACCGTCCGCCACGCCGTCCATTCCCCTTCGGTTTCGGCCACAAAAAGCCCGTTGCGTTCACTGCCGTTCAGCGCCTGAATGCGGTAGGCCGCGAAACTTCCCGTGGCAATGGCCCAGGGTGTTTTACTCATGTAACTGCGTATTTGTCCCTGCGCGTCGCGGGTCTGAATCCTGTAATATTCAGCCCCTTCCACAGATCTCCCGAGAACCAGCCGCCCGTGATGCGTGGGCTCGATCATTCTCGGAAATACTTTCACGGCCGAAGAATCGATCCGGACCCATTCTCCTTTTTCGCCTTCAATCCGGTCATTCTCGCTTTTAATCATCAACGAAGTGACACGCGCGTAACGCGCGCGAACCGGAATTTGAAATTCATTCCCCGGCTGTATCACTTTTCCTTGTTCCCTGATAACGCGCTGTGTGTAAGTGCTCACCGGCTGCAAGCCGTCAGCCGGATCATTCGTGAATTCGATCAAATAACCGTTCACGCGCTCATCCGTTTGCGGGGCAAACACAAGCCGGTTTCCGGCCTCTGAGTGAACATTTTGAACGGACGGCAAATCCTCCACGCGGACCTGAACAAGCTGCCATTCCGACCATTGCTCCGATACGAGTTCGCCGTAAGCGTCCAGCTTCACGCTTCTCACCCTGACCCAATTCGCGTTCCGGGAAGCGGGGAGATTGTCTCCCGCATCCGCGACAGTCCCGTTATGGCGCCTGACGATGGTGCGGTAAATCACCGGTTCATCCTCCGGATCGTTTAAGTCAACGCGGGTTTCCCACACGTAACCCGCCGAGCGCTGAGTGAGTTCACCGCCGCGAATCGCCAAAGTCCGGGCACCTTCTTGAAACACCCCGGCCGGAAGCGGCGGCAATTCCAAACGCACCGCAAAATCATGCCAGTTGCTCCAGTCCGCGACTGTCATATCGCCGTTTTCGGAAACCCGGACCACCCTCACCCTGACGCGGTCCGCGTTTTGGCGCGGATAAAAAACCTTGCCGTTCGTCATGGGATAGGTGACGACTTCTCCTCCCCCGTACTGCGTCGCGTATTGCAAATAAACCTTGTCCCCCTTTTCAACCGGGATGCGGTCAAGGTCATAATAAAAATAAGGCGCGTCGATTCTTCCGTTCGCGTTTTCATCCCTGCCGGCGCTTTCATCGATGGTTAGAAATAGAATCAGCTCATCATCGTGAGAGACTTCAGCCAGAATTCTTTCCTTAACGGTTGGGCCGATAAGCCCTCCGACGCGCTTGGTGGACGGCGTGATTTCAATAACATCCGCGTCCATAACCAGCCGCAACGAGGCTTTCTCCCCAGCCGAGGGCTGAGCAACCCAATAGGTATAAACGCTTCCGCGGTGATTTCTCGTGATCACATGATACCCGGCCGCATTTTCCACACGGTCAAAACGGACCTGGCCGTTTTCCGCTTTGATGCTTTCGCGGAACACAGGGTCCGGCGTCTTGAATTCCGCGGCCGCGCGCACCCAGGCGCTGTACTCCGACAAAGGCCGCCCGCCCTTTTCCGGCACATCGCTCCAGGCCTGGACCCTGACGAATTTCGCCGGCGTCTGCAGCGGATAGCGCGTAGCGTATTCCGGCGCCCAAAAACTTTCATAAAAAGGCTGATCGTGTTCGCCCCGAGACATGGTGTCTATCCTGTACACCTTTGCGCCCTCAACAGGTTTCCAGTCACAAACATAGGTTTCATCTTTTGGCGATACCGCCACCCCCTCCATTTGAAACTCCGTGTCCGCGCCCTTGATCTCCGCGATGGCGATACGGCCGCTGGGAGACCCGGCTATGCCGCCCATGTCAGGGTGCGCCGTGTAGGGAGTGATTTCAATCCAGTTAACGGACTTGGCCGTGTGTTCGCGGACATTGATAAACGGGCTGGAAGTCACGATGCCATCTCTGACAAAACGCCGCAATTCTCCGTCCTGGAATCCTATCGAAACCTTGTAAAAGTGCGCGCCCGCGGCCGGGATCCACGCGGCCACGCTTTCATCCCGCACACTGACCCGTCCCGGTTCGATGAACCCGGGAACCGCCGCGCCGGTCAACGTCTGAGGCCCTAAATCTTTCCATTCGCGGGAAAGAATTTCCCTGGTGTTTGACCAAAGCCGGACACGGACATAGTAATTGCCGTCAGCCAGGCCCCTTAAATACACACCGGGAATGTCCTTCTCCGTCTTGAACGCGGCCACGACATTCTTGAAATGCCTGTCGGTCGCGATTTCCCATTCCGCGCCGCGCGCGTGCGGAAATCTTTTCATCTCGCGCGCCACGACTTCATAGGTTTTCCCCAAATCAATCCACTCTTCATGCCCGCCCACCCCATGCCTTTCCGGAACAATCAAATGCGGCTGGCCCGGCCGGGCTATGTTCCCGGGTTTTTCAACTGTCTTGGCTTCGGAGCTCAAGCTGTGGACGCCATGCAGGGGGCCGTAAGATTCAAAAACGGGATCGGCGGTAAAAGCGGCCACGGCATAACGTTTTTCAGTGCCGGTAGGGTCTTCCAAAGCCAGGAAAGGACTGCGCACCCAACGGTCGTTTTTCTTATTCAATTGCCAGCTTCCGTCAGCGGCCTTTTGGTATTCGCGTACGAGATACCACATCGCCTGCGGCAGTGGCTCCCATTGCAAAAAAACAGTGTCCGCCATATCTTCATCAAGGCGCATTTTGCGCATTTCAACTTTGGCGAATTTGAAATTCGCGGTATTTCCCGCGTAACGGACATAGCGCGTGAAATCGCGGACAAGGTCTTTTCGATACTCACCGGGCAAGATTTCATCCGGAACGGCCCCGGACGCCGCCGGTCGGCCGGTTGAAGCTAAAACCAGCAGGGCTTGAATACCGGCTTCCTGGTCCGGACGGCCTTCAAAATACCGCGCGCCGCTTTCATAAAGTTCCCGCGCCTGCTCAAGCTCATTCACCCAGGGTGCCAGCCCTGTCAAAACATAAGCCTGCGCCTTGGCATCGGCCTGGTGAATTTCCAAATCCTTTCCTTCATCAGGATAACGGCCGTAAAGGGAAAAAAGCCCCTCGGCGTTGCTTTGAATCCGGCCGCGCGCGTCGTAAAAAGAAAGGATGGCGGAAGAAGCCGCATTTCTGGCAAAGGCGGCCAGCTTCCAATCCTTTTCCGCCTCAGCCCTCACTTTAAGCCTATACAGGGCCTGCAAGGCGCTTCCCAGAAAATCAAAACGTTCGCCGGCCTCTAATTCCTCATTCACTCTGAAATTCCCGCGATTCGGTCTTAGCCCTCCCGGGATATCAAGGTCGCTCAACGCGCGGCCGGAGGAATCCTTAAGAATGGCGTTTACCGGATGTTTGATAATGATTTCTTCCAGCGTGATGTAATCCTTTTTCACAATGTATTGCAGTCTGCCCGCCGCGTTATAAACGTATTGATAGGTCATGCCGTAAGGGATGCCTGTTTTCAAATCCTGCTGATAAACCTGGACGTTTTTCACGGCGAGTATCACCTCTTTGCGACTTTCGAGCAGGCCTTTTTCACTCTGAATGGCCGTGAGCCGGCCATGCGGGTCATAATGGAAACTCAACCGGTCCAGAACATTGCCGGAAGCGTCCGCCACGGTCGCTTGACTTATCACATCCAGGCCCGATTCCACCATGTTCCGCTTGAGGGATTCGTTGGGGCCCACCTCAAAAGCCGGTAATTTCATTCTCGCCACAGCCACGCGGACACGCGGGTCCGTGTTTTCCAAAACATCAAAGAAGTCCAGTTTTTCGCCGTTCACGTTGAGAAAATAGCGGTCGCGTTCTATTTCCTGGTATTCGGGCATCACCTTTTTCGTGTCCATGACCTGATTATTGAGGACATTTTCCGCGGCATGCCTCAAGGCCTCATACCAGCGGTCATGTCCGGTAGCTTCATAGGCCTCTTCAAACAATTCGATCATGTCCGCGTAATTGCGGCCGCGGGAATAAACGCGTTCCGCCTCCCGCTGGTTAAGCAATATCCGGAACATCCGGTGAGATGAACCTGCCTCCCGCAAACCGCGCTCCCGGGCGTCAAGGGCCAACGCTTCATAGCGGGCCTGCGTGTCCGCATCCCCTCCCGTCCGCGCTTTCAAGGCCAGTCCTGAAAAATATTTTGAAAATCTTAAGTAGGCAAGGCCTGCAGGAATCTCATCGCCAGCCGCGAGCCGGCGTGAGGCCAGCCATTCGTAATCCCGTGTCAATTCCTGGGCCGCTTCAGGGTTACCGGAAGCACCGGCATAACGCATCAGACTTTGAAAAATATCCGTGATTTCATTCAATGAACGCACCGGATCATTCAAAATGTTTTCGCGATTGTTCCGCAGGGCCAGCAGCAAATTTTCCGAAGCCAAGTTATCCTTCTGGCCGAAACTTCTTTGCGGCAATTCCGCGGCACCGGGAGCCCCCTTCTCCATGCCGCTTTCTCGCAACAGTCGCACAAGCCTCTCTTTGCGCGTGATGGGAATAAACACAGCTTCGTCCAGGATTTTTTCCAGAAACAGGGGACGCTCCGCCTGTTTCAGCAATGCCACGGTCAATTCCGGCCTCAAATTGTCCAGCGCGCTCGCGACGGCCCTCAGAACAGTTTTCTCCACGCTTTGTCCGCTATCCGCGATTTCTTGGAAAGCACGTACCCAAAGCGCCTGATTGTCCGCATCCGTTTCAAATTCCACGCGGCCGGCCGCGAAGGACAACTTGAACGCCGAATGTTTGGCCGGCGAGAGAATTTTAAGAGACTCGCCCAGAACCGCAACGCGGGCTTCCATGCCCCTGAAATCCTTTTTGGCGTATTCCCTGGCCACGCGGCCGAGCGTCTCGTCCTGCATCAAGCTCATCAAACGCACGGCCTCCTCCGGTTTGAGGTGTGCCAATTCAAAGGCCAATGTTTTCATCCCTGCCTGGTCCTGGGCGGCGAGTGTTTCATAAATGGCGGCGCGCTGTTCAAGTTCTTGGTTATCGGCGGCGGCCGGCATCTCATGGGCCAACTGGTATCTCACTTGGGCCAGCAAATGCGCGGTTTGCATCACTTCAGCCGCGTGAACACCGGAAGGGCCTCCCAAACGGTGAAACAGGTAATCGCTGAGATTAAAACCCAGACGGTTCTGAACACTGTCCAAAATTTGATTTCCCCAATACAGGGCATCGCCTTCCACCAAACCCGCAGCCCTCGTGAATACCGGGCCGTGAAGCTCATGATCGATTCCCTCCACGCGCACTTTCCCTGTTAGCAATGAATGCAGGGGGTTGGCATGGCCGTCTGCCGCTTCCTGAGCGGAAGGCGCGACAATTTCTTCATCCTTGCCGAATAAAAACCAATCCGTGGCCGCCGCGTATTGCACGATGGCGCTGATTTCAGCGCCCACCAATATCATGCCCACGGTGGTGGCAAAGACCTGCCTCCAAAAGCGCGGTGACAGAATCAAGTCAAAAAGGAAAGCCTTGAAAACCGTTTTGATGCGGCCCGCTTCCGGATCGGCCAGACGCCTGTTCCGGTATCCCTGAATCAACGCCCGCGGAGCGACCAGACCCACCGCGAGGATCAGACTTTGGCTCACGTTTCCTACAGTCAGAAAAACCGTCAAATTGCCAAAAATCGGAACACCCGCCAAAAAACTGAAAAGGCTTCCCAATCCCCACACTCCCGAAAACATGGCGGCCAGCGCGGGCGAAGAAACGACAAGCCCCATGGATAAAACCGGCGCCCCGAAAGTCGCAAGCCAACCCACGGCCGCGGCGCACAACACCGCGATATGAATTCTTTTGACAAGAAATCGAAGCGTGCCTTTCAGGATGCTTCCCAAAAGAAAACGGTCCAGCGCTTTATTGACCGCGCCCGGGACGCCTGAATTGAGACGGTCGGAAAACCGCTTGCGGTTATTCTTGATGTCCCGCAGAGCCTCGCGGACAACCGCCTCGCTTCTTGCCTGTCCGAGGAAATCCTGATTCTTCAAAAGGTGCTCATAGAAAATTTCAGTCCGATAATAGCCGAAGAAAAAAACCTCCAGAAAATGCAGGGGCCAGCGCACCAATACGCCGAGAACGGTACTCAGCAAGTCATTAAAGACATCGAAAAACAGCGCGAAAATGCCTTTGCGTCGGAGCTCATTCCAATAAAACCCGGGTTTGTCCAAACCCCGGCGTATCAGACCTTCTTTTCTCGAATACCGGTGGCGGTCCAGATTTTCAAAACGCCTTTTCCCCGCGTCATGAAGTCTGTCCTGAATCAGTCTCATCTGAAGCGGGTTCAAATCTTCAAGAGATTTTCCTTCTCCCCATTCCTGCTCCACCATTTTGTCCAAAGCCCCGGCTGGAAGTCCGTACACCTTTTCAAACCTTTCAAGCGTCCCATTGACATGCGGCACGAAGACTCGGCGCGGCGCTTCATTCGCGCGCTTGATGCCCTTGACCCGCCGAAAGCCACCCAGCCGCGTTTCCTGCACAAAACGGTTTTCATAACGCATGGCGTTGCAGACCCTGGTCCAGTCATCCTTAGTCAATCCCAGCGGATTCGGGACCGGAAAAAGGTTTTTCAAAATGACCGCGGCCTCCGCCGGGGTGTGTCCGAAATAAACGCGAAGACGTTTGAGGATTTCATCCGGACTTTTAGTCTCGAGTCCCGGCACAATTCTCGCCAAGGGCGAGGAAAGGGCTTGCCGGTAAATAAAATCATGATGCGGCGTGATGCCCCAATCCTTGAAATCAAACAATTCACGTATAAGCCGGGTTTCTTCCCGCCCCGTTTTCAGCGAAACCAGGGCTTTTCTCAGAGCCGGTTTCGCGTGTCCCGATTCACGCAGGGCCTCAACAATGCGACCGAGGGTTTCCACGCGAAGAAAGTCGTTTTCAATTCCTTTTACCAACGCAGGAATCACTTCGAGGAAATAATCCGGAAGGTCTCGGACTTCAGTGTGTCGCAAACTTTCCAGATAGGCGTCAACAGCTGCGGCTCCGAGAACGGCTTGGCCTCTCGTTTTGCCGAGAAAACTGCCGAGGCTGGCCGCGGAAAACATATACTCGGCGGCTCCGGCGTCAAACTCAGGCCGGCTTTCTTTGGCCAGGGCCACCCGCTGAATCAATTCCCGCGAGTCCAGGCTGGGGGCGCTCACATACAGGCTGGGTGCCTTGGCCGCTCCGGACAAAGGACCGCCTTTTTCAAAATCATAAAAGGCGCCAGACATCAGGTACTGATAACGTTTCTCATGTTTGGGGTCGGGGCGGGAAATCCGGGGGCTGACGATCACATAAGAAATCCCCATTTTCTTCAATACCCGTGAAATCCCCTTCCGGTGAAAACCGCCGAAAACAAGGATGGCCTTGTCCCAATCGCCCTTAAGCACTTTTTCAACGGCCGATTCGCGTTTTTCCGCCAGCTCATAAAAACGCAGGGTTTCCTGAATCCAGTCTTCCCACAAGCTGGAAAGAAGCACGGGCTTGGACTGATACGCCGAAAGAAAACGGAGGATTTCGCGGGTCTTGAGCCGCCTTATTTTTTGCCTGTAAACATCGAATTGCTCCTGCGATACCGTGAGAGAACTCAGAAGCTTTAAAATCCGGAGGCTGTCCAGATAGAAATAAAGTCTCCGGGCCTCAGGGTCTGTTAAATGGCGCCGAGCCTCTTCATCTTCAAAGGCCGCCAATTCCGCGAAAATTTTCTTGCTCTCGATTTGGGCGAAATCATTGCGGGCGTCCCCCGCGCCCTTATGCCTCAAAAGCCCCGTGAGTTTTGAAAGGCCGGGATATTGGCCGGAAGATTCATCCCTGAAGGTTCTCTTGAGATAATCCGCCAGGGACAGGCGGCCCGCGTCAAAACGCTTTTTCAGGCGGTACCAGGCCATAAAGGATTTCGGAAACAGCCTGGACTCGAGGGCCGCGAGGGCGGTTTCGATTTTTCCGAGGTCGGATGAGATCAGCGGCGTGATGCGTGAGGCTTGTCCGTATTGGCGGACGTTATCCAGATAATTTTTCAAATCCTCGGCGCCGATGAGCGAAAAGTCGTGTTGCCTGTTGATGTGCGCGAATTCAGCCCCGCCTATCCGTAAATGGTCGAGAAAGAAATAAGCGACTTTAGCTTTAAGCCGGGGTTCGGGTATTTGAAAATAAAAATCAGAGGGCACGGCCCCTTCATACCCTTCTTCAAAAACGGTTTTGAACCCTTCCCGCTTCACCAGACGGGTGATCAGCACGGCAATATGCCGTTGACATTCGAGAGAACTATGCGCGTCCTGGATGAAAACAACCTGTTTTCCCGTTTGCCCGCGCCAAATTTCTTCAACGCGGCCCAGGCGTTCTGGAATATTGATGTCCGTGAGTGGCGAAACAGCCGCGGTGTTTTCGGGTACAGCGTACGCAGGCGGGACTTGCTGAAAGCATGAAACCGTGAGGAACGCTATCAGCGTAACGGAAGCGACTATTTTCTTGCCTAATTTATTTGGTTTCATGGTCATATTTCATACCTTAGATAAGTTAATTAATACATTAAAATAACTTTAACAAAATATTAACTTACTTCCCTGGAAAAAGCAATCCTCTATCACCATAACCATATATATTAATTCGGGTTATAAGTATTTTATGGGTTAATTTTGTGCTGAGTTATTGAAATTTTGAATGGGCTGCTTGAAGTTGATTAAACTTGTGTGCGGCGGAGCCAAGAAAAAAACGACTTTCCCACATAAATAATGGCTAAAATCAGGCAGCTAACGGCAACAATAACTTGATTCGTCGGTAAATCATGGCGGTAGGAAATATCAAAGCCCAACAACGTGAAAAGCACTCCCAAAAAAACGGACACAACAAGCGCGGTTCTCAACCGGTTACAGAGAAGCAGACTTCCGATGGCCGGCACAACTAAATAACAAAACACCAGAGCCATGCCTCCCAATTTTGACGCGGCCGAAACAACAATTCCCAAAGCATAGTAAAACACCAGTTCCCACAGCCGCACCTTAACACCCAGCACGATGGATTCTTCCCTGTCCGCAAAGGTATAGACAATTGGCCTTAAAAAAGCCAGGACCAGCAGAAACAAAGGGACTAGAATCATTAAAAGGAGCTTGAAATCAGAGGCAGAGGTGAGAATCAAATCGCCGTATAAAAGCGAATGGACCTCATCAAGCCCATTGGCACTTTTAGAAACAAAAAGAACGCTTAATCCCGAAGCCACGATAAAAAGAAAGGCCATGACCGCGTCACGCGGAATTCTGATCTCATCCGCCGACAATGCCAGGATAGTCACAGCCGCCAAATTCAAAGCCACAGCGCCCCAAAAAGGATTGAACCGGTAAAAAAAAGCGGCCGCGATTCCGCAAGCCGCCACTTGCGACAGGGTGGCGCCAATAAACACCAGCCGCTTCAAAACCACCAGTGTTCCCAGAAAAGAACAACACACCGCGATCACCAAACCGGCGCAAATCGCAGCGGGAAATAGCTGAAGCATCTCTTGCCACGGCCCCCAAACAGCGCTCATGACGAAAAGCTCTCTTTCTTCTTCAGGTCCGATATTTTTATCCGCATGACCTTTCCGTGTTCAACCCTGCAAACCTCGGAAGTAGCCGAAGATTCAATCAATTGATTCACCCCATGATGCGCCATCAAAACCGTCTTCCCGTGTTTGCGAACCATCTCCGACAGATGATGGAACACTTCTTTTTCCGAAGCCTCATCCAGCTCGGAGGTCGGTTCGTCCATAATAAAAATGTCCGCTCCGCTGACAAAAGCGCGGGCCACCATGGTTTTTTGCTTGGTTCCTCCGGAAAGGTCGCGGTAATTTTTATGCGCGTGTTCCGTCAATTTCAATTCTTCCAATGCTTCGTTGACCGCCTTTGCGTGGCCCCGGTTCGGCCTTTTCCACCACCCCAACTGCGGATAAAAGCCCATGGCCACGATTTCCCGGACCGTCAAAGGAAACAAGGGGTCAATGGACTTGTGTTGGGGCACATATCCGGCCGGCACTTTGCCAAAAGGGGTGATAATTCTTCCCTTCATAGGCGGTATCAACCCCAGAATGCCCCGCAGCAAAGTCGTCTTTCCGGCCCCATTGGGGCCGATGAAAGGCAAAAAAATGCCGCGGGGGATTTCCAGGGAAATGCCCTCAAGGACAATATCTTTCCCGTAACCCAAGGTCACGTTCTTACATTTTATGACCGGCTCACTCTGGAGAATCACAGATTATGCTCCAAAATTATTTTGGACTTTGAAATCCTTTAACCATCTCTTTGATGTCATGGTCAATCAACGCGAAATAATCTCCCTTGACCTCGCCTGTTTCCTGAGTCAGCGTCACCACCCCGGCGCCCGTTTTCTTGGCGATCTTGTTCGGAGTCCGGCTTTCATGAAAAACCTCTTTGACAATCACTTTCGAGCCTTTCTCTTTCATGACCTGCTCGATTTCGTGAATGTGCTTGGCCGTGGGAGGAATCCCGGGCTTGGGCTCCAGAAATCCAATAACCGTCAAACCAAACCTCTCCATGAAGTAGGGCCAATCGTTATGATACACAACAATTGCCGAGTTCTTGAACGGGGCAATGAGTGCTTCCCATTCTTTCATCTTTTCATCGATCTTCATCGCGAAGGACTTGCTGTTTTTCCTGAAAAAATCAGCGTCCGCGGGATAAAGCCGGGCCAGACCTTCGGCAATGTTATCGGCAATGATTTTACCATTCAGCGGATCCATCCAGTAGTGCGGATTCCCGTAAGCGTGCAGATCTCCCTGTGCCCGGGACAAGCTGGCAGGCACTTCAAGCAGGGTAATCCCGTTCGAGATATCGATTTGCCTGCCGCCCGCGGGCCACATCAAATCCGTCCGCCCGACGGCATTCAGCAAAGGCGCGCGCCACACTTCAAGATCCAGCCCGGCGTGGATAAACGCGTCCGCTTTCTTGAGTTTGACGATATCTTTCGGCGTCGGCGACATATAATGAATATCGCGATGGGGCGAAGCGATAGAATAAATCTCAGCCCTATCGCCTGCGATATCCTGCGCGATGCTCGCGAAGGTGCTCGTGGTCGTAACGATTTCAATCTTTTCCCCGGCCCACAACGGCCCGGCTAAACTTAAAAAGCAAAGCGGAAGAAAAAAAAGTTTTTGCAATTTCATGACTCTCTCCCTATGTTTTTATTGAACCGGATGTTGGTGCGCGCCGATCAAAAAATCCACCGTGAGATACACGGCATTGTCACCCTTCGCGTCGGCATTTGCCGGATCCGTATGAGAATACTGAATTTTCATATCGGCGAATTCGCTTTGCCAGAAAACCAAATAGGGAGATATCTCCGTCGTTTGCTTATGCTGCTGGGTCACGTCCAGAGGCTGCAGAAAATCAAAGCGTACGCCGGCGCTGAAACGGCTAGAAAATTTGTAATCGAGCAGCGTGTAAAAACCCCACGGATCGTCGTTCACATGCACCAGGCTTGTCGTCCTGTTCTGAAAATAGACTTCGTTCTGCCATTTCAGCCGCTTCCCTTCCGGCAAAAACCAGTTCATGGTGGCGTCTGCACCGAAAACGCGCGCTCCATAGTGATCCGAGCCCTGCGGACGAATGACCGTGACCTCATTGCCGTCGCCGTCCAATTCCTTGACCGGGGCGTTTTCATCCCCAAATAGCGTCGTCCAGCCAAGTTCGACATTCGCGTCTTTGGAAAGGTCTAAATAGGTTTGGGCATGCGTGTTAAAAATCGGACGCCGCGAAATGCCGGAAAAACTCGCCCCGTTGTTCCCGCGCATGAGTTCGCCGGTGATTTCAAAGGGAATGTCCCAGGGATTTGGAATATTATTCTGCAGCCGTATCCCCGAAGAGGACAGCCCCTCCTCGCCGAAAAAATCACGGATCACCAGCGGATAATTAGCGGTGGGAAGTTGGTCAAGGTGCAGCAAATTTTGTTTTCCGATTTTGGAACGGAATTTTCCAAGCTGCGTCGTAAATCCCAAAGGCAATCCCCAACGCGTGTAATAACCTTCTTCAATCTCGATGCTCTGCTCTTCGAGCTCGTCGTTAAAACTAATGACCGCATCGGCGCGGGAATAAGGATCCACCACATGGGCGAAATTCAGTTCCAGCTCCTTGAGAGCGATGGTATCGTTTCCTTCGCCGTCCGTGGAATCCTGCGTTAGCTTGGTCTGCACGGTTCCCACGAGACCAACATCCGGGTTAAACCCCTGTGAGATTCCGGCGGTTTTGGGAGTTCCCAACGGCATCTCCCCGGGCAGCGGCTGAAGGGCCATGCCCCTGCCCCGTTCAAGGGCTTCAATCTTTCCGGCCTGCTGTCTTATTAATTCATTTTGCGATTCGAGCGAAGACCTCATAGACTCAAGCGACTTCTGCATTTCCAGCATGTTTCGCTGCAAAGTCTCAAAGGCCCCCTCGTCGATTTCAAAAGCGGAAATGTTTTTCACTGCCGGTACGGACAAAAACAGAAGACACAACACGAGCGTTGATAAATGTTTCATAAGGATCTCCTTTTCCCGAAATTTAGCGAAACAGAAAACCGGCGAATCAGGAAAGGAGAGGGGGCGAGCGTCCTAAAAGACTGGAGGTTAAAAGTGCGGATAAAAAAGGCTGCGAAGGAACGTGCTGAAATTTTTGAGATTTCTCTGCGTTCCCGGCCAGAGCGATGACGGCAAAGACAATAAAGCAGGCTATCGCTTGAACAAACCGGCAAACCGCGCAATCATGGGAATGCTGACCATTTTCATGATGATGGAAGAGGACGAGAAAAACAGCGAAAAGAAGCAGGAGCGCGGCTACGGCCAGCAGTTTTTTATTTTTTATTCGTAAGGTCATGCGCTGCGGCTGATATTCTGGATGGCGCCTGATTTCCGGCTTTCTTCCAGAGCTTCGTATTTGGCCTGAACAAAAGCCACCATGCGGTTGATCACGGTCTGAGACATGCGCTCAGGGATAATCAGCCCGTGCCCCAGCAGAGTTTTGAGCTGTGTCTGATCGAAAACCGGTTCCTGCCAAAAATATTTTTCATAGAGTTTCACCGAACGCGAAAAACGCCGCTCCAGCGGGGAAAGCTCCTGCATCTCACCGCTTAAGCACCATTTAAGTTCAGGCCAATCCAGCGCCGTCTGAACATAAAGCTCGAGTGATTTAAGTTTCACCGGATCCGGATTGGTCAGATGAAATGTTTTCCCCCAAGCATCATCTTTCGTTATTAGAATCGAAATAAGCTTGGCCACGTAATCCACGGGAACAAAATTTTTGGTGGCGGAAGGGTCGCCGGGCACGCGGAAACGGGAATCCTCAGGGCTGTTCGTTGAATTTATCCGGTTGCGTATCAATCCGCGGATGAACAAAAGCCGGCTGATAAAATCAAAAAAATGATGGTTGGGGCACATCCATCCGGTTCTGGAATCGCCCACGATAATGCTCGGCCGCAGAAACATAGACCGTATCCGGCCGGCGCTTGCCGCGCGCCTCACTTCCTGTTCGGAAACGGCCTTGCTCTTCTCGTAGTTGTTGCGGAATCCGCCGTTCAAATCCGCTTCGGTTTCATGGATAAGACCCGTTCTTTCGCCCGCGACATAGGCGGAGCTGACATGCGCCATTTCCTTGCGGCGCGTTTGAGCCGCAAATTCGATGGCCTCAAGCGTGCCGCCGATATTGACTTCCTGGTAAATTTTCCAGTCAGCCTCCAAGGCGGTGCAGGCCGCATTGTGCAAAAGCATGTCCGAGGAGGAAGCGTGGCTGAGAAAGGTCTTTTCATCCAGGCCGAACATGGCTCTGGAGGTGTCCCCTTCAACGACAAACAAGGAATTCCCGAAGCAGCGGGTCCACTGAAAATCAGGATCATAATCCGCCAAAGCATGTTTCAACCGGTCGGCGGAACTCAAGGTTTTGTTGGCGCGGGAAAGCGCGGTGACCGTGTGCCCGTTTGATATCAGCTCACGTAAAAGGACAGTACCCAAAAAACCCGTGGCGCCGGTTAAAAATATCCGCATCACTGCCTCCTGAAAATGATAATTTTAAAATGTCTGCCGAATAGGATAAAAGTGAATTGTAACAAAATTTTGTAAAAAAACAAAGAAAAGGTCTGAAAATATCCTAAAAATCATTCAAAATGGGCCTATTATGCCCGATTTAGGCTGTTTTCAGGCCCAAACCGGCGCCCCCGGCTTCAGGCAAATTTTTTGCGGAGATACTCAACGGCCAATTTCACAGCTTTCTGCGCCGCAGCCGTGCCTGCTGTCGCGTAAAGGTTCGCGAACTCGTGGATGGTGCCCGGATACCGCTTGGCCTCGACTTCCACGCCCGCTTCCACAAGTTTGCGCGCGTAAGCTTCGCCTTCATCGCGAAGCACGTCAAACTCAGCTGTGATGACCATAGCCGGGGGCAAGCCTCTGAGTTCTTCATGCGACGCTCGAAAAGGCGATGCTGTGGGCTGTTTTCTCGCTTCCGGATCCGGCAAATACTGGTCCCAAAACCATTTCATAGTTTCCCGGCTGAGCATATACCCTTCGGCAAATTGCTGATACGACGGCGTGTCGAAACACGCGTCCGTCACGGGATAAAACAGAACTTGCGCCCTGATCAAAGGCCCGCCTCTTTCCTTGGCCAGCAAAGCAACAACGGCCGCAAGGTTGCCCCCGCTCGAGTCTCCGGCCACGGCAAGTTTGGAAGCGTCCAACTCAAAAGCCGTGGCGTTTTCAGAAATATACCTAACCGCGGCATAGGCTTCTTCAACGGCAATGGGCCAGCGCGCCTCCGGTGAACGCTGATAATCGACTAAAACCACCGCGGCGCCCGTCCCCGCCGATATTTTTCTCGCGAACCGGTCATGGGTTTCCTTGTCACCCACCACCCAGCCGCCGCCGTGAAAATAAACCACGGCCGGCAAAATTTTAGGATCAGACTTGGGGCGGACAATGCGGATACCCACCTGCCCCTTGGGGCCACAGGGGATCGTAAGGTCCTTAACCTTCGCCGGAACGATGGGAATGGGTATTTCCCCCGCCTGCGCCACGGAAACCATTTTGCGCGCGGCCGCCACCGAAAGCGTGCTCATATCCGGAGCGTTTTTTATCGTATTGAGAAAAATTTTTGTTTCGGGGCCTAATCCCTCGCAGCAGGGCTTGCTCATGCCTTCATTCTCTGCTCTTAATCAACAATATGCAAGATAATCACTCACCACGGCACGCACCGCATCAAGATGCCCTTCGATTTCATCTTGTTTGCCTCTCACGCTAACGGCGCCCGCGGCCCCGCCGCCTTCCGTGGGTATCAAAAAGTTTCCAAACGCGAGAAATCCATCCGCATGCGTCTCGCTCATGGGCGTGATGAATAAATCCGAATCCTTAATCATGGTGACGCCCACCGTGCCGATGAATTCACCCAGCGCTTTAGGCGCCAGCTTGCGCGTCAAGCCGTAAATCAAAGGGGTCGTGAGGGCGTAAAGCTCCAGCATTTCGTGGCTTTCTCCGCACCTGGCCTGCGCCAGGGCCAGGCGGCGGTTAAACTCGTTTTGAAACGCGATAAAACCCTGCTCGGGATTTTTGGCGTTAAAATAACGGCCGGGACGGATAAAGACAGCGCCGACGCCCCGTTCTTCTTCCGTTTCCGGGTCTCCGGCCACGTCCACGGGGAAAAAAAACTTTTTCCCTTTAAAATTCGGGTGATGGGCCAGGCCCCAAAGCAGGAGGCTTATCACGGGCAATCCCCCGGCGATCCTGCCTTCATACTTCCGGGCCAGTTCTTTTCTCGCCGCCCCAAAAGGCCTGAAATCAATAAAAGCCGTCTTATGATAAGTGCCCCGGTCTCCGGATTCGGTAGAACAGAGCTCGGGACGGTTGCGGAGGGGAGCGCCAAGACTCGGAAAATTGATCTCTCCGCGCGTGCCCCACTCTTCTTTGAGCCGGCGTAAAACTTCCTGCATGGGCACCCCGTCTACGGGAATGTGATGAAACTGTATCCACAGATCCGCTTCGTCAAAATCCGCTCTTAACCGGCAAAGGATATTCAAAAGACCGAGCCCCGGATGCTTTCTTTTGATGAAATGCGGCTCCTGAAACCTGTCCGCTTCAAAAAGAGAACGCGAAGGCAATGTCTCGAAAGAAACAAAAGCCGCGCTCAAAACGCGGGCTATGTATTTCTTGGCGTCCTGCCGGATTTCAACGGTCATTGAAAAATCGCGCGAAAGACTTTTTCCTATTCTTTTCTGCAAAACCCAGGGCCTGATTTTGTCCCTGAAATCGCGCGTCTGATTGTAATGGCCGATAATCAAATCAAGCAGTTTCCCTGTCAAGGCCGCGTCCAGGCCGTCAAATCCCGGGCCACGGGCGTCCAAATACGGGCGTAGGCTTTCGAGGCTACCGTCATCCCGATACCGGGCGCGGACAATATCGATGAGATTTTTGCGCTTTCGCGTGACATGCCAGGCCGTCCACTCGAGCTGCCACTGAAGCTCGGGAACATTCTCGAAAAAACGGGCCAGCCTCCGGACAATACGCTCGGCCGTTTCATCCAAATCGGGCGGACCTTCCCGCCCTTCGTAAGCCGTCAACCGGAATGCCACCAGGATAAATTTGGAGTGCTCCATCCTCGAATAGGCTTTCATGGCCGTGCGCCAGCCGCTTTCCTTGACGCGGCCTCCGATTTTTTTAAAAAACTGGAGAAACTTCAGAAAGGAAAATAAAAAAGCAACGGCCGGAGTCCACTGGTCGATGAGTCTCCGCATGCGGAGCTTTTCTTTCCCGAGATTTAAAAATTTAAGATCCATAATTTTATTATAGAGAAAAGCGGCGCGTACGTAAAACAGAGGCCCGACCGGATTCAGGACAACTGTGACGGAGAATCGAAAAGTCCGATATCCGCGTATTTGGCCGCAAACTGGTCCAGCGCCCATTGGCTGGTGAAAAGAAGCACCGGCTGGTCCTTGTCGTCAAAAGCCAGCTGAGCCCCAAAGGGGAGTAGATCCCGTAAGGAATCCGAGTTTCTCTCCGACTTAACCCAGCGCAACAATACCCAGTTTTTCTTTTCCAAAGTCGATTCCGCGCCGTATTCGCTTTTGAGACGGTATTGAAGAACTTCAAACTGGAGAGGGCCCACGGCTCCAAGAAGCGGGCCGTAATTCATCATGTCTTTGATATGAAAAACCTGGACTATATTTTCGGAAAGTAGATGCTCCAGACCTTTGCGGAAAGGCTTGTGCTTGGCCGGCTGGGGATTGCTCAAGAAAGCAAAATGTTCGGGCGCAAATCTCGGGATCTCGTGAAACACAATGCCCGGCTCTTCGCTGATCGTATCGCCGAGGTGAAAATCGTGTTTGGCCACGAATCCGAGTATATCGCCCGCGTAGGCCTCATCAACGATTTCCCGCGACTGACCGAAAAGAGTGTGAGAGCCGGAAAGCCGTATGCGCTTGCCCGTCCGCGTGTGAAAGGCGTCCATGTCGCGGGTGAATTTACCGGAGCAGACGCGCATGAAGGCGATGCGGTCACGGTGCATGGGGTCCATGTTGGTCTGGATTTTAAAAACAAACCCGGAAAAAAATTGATGATCAACCGGTATCAGTCCCCGCTCTGATTTGCGGGGTGCCGGATGAGGCGCGTATTTCACAAACCCGTCCAATAGAAGCTGGACGCCAAAATTATTGGAAGCACTGCCAAAAAAAACCGGCGTGGTGTCGCCTTTCAGCACCGCCTCGGAATCAAATCCCTCATGCACGTGGTCCAGGATTTCCAGTTCCTCGCTCACATGACGGTAAGCGTTTTCATCAAGGGAGGCCTTCACCGTCGAATCCGAAAACGCGCTGATCGTGACCGGAGCTTTGTAAGCCCCTCCCTGAACCCGTTCAAACAAATGCACTTGTTTCCCCAACCGGTCATACACGCCTTTGAAATCCATACCGCTTCCCAGCGGCCAATTCACCGGAAAAGGGTGAATGGTCAATACCTTTTCTATTTCGTCAATGATTTCCAGGGGCGGTTTGGCCGGCCGGTCAAGCTTATTGATAAAGGTAAAAATGGGAATGCCCCGGTGGCGGCAGATTTCAAAAAGTTTAAGTGTCTGGCTTTCAATTCCCTTTCCGCCGTCAATCACCATCACCACGGCATCGACAGCCATGAGCACGCGGTAGGTGTCTTCGGAAAAATCCTTGTGGCCCGGAGTATCGAGAAGGTTCATGCGCAGGCCGTCGTAATCAAACTGAAGCAGGGTGGAGCTTATCGAAATGCCGCGTTTCTTTTCGAGCTCCATCCAGTCCGAAGCGGTCTCGCGCTGGCGCTTGCGGGCGGTCACCGACCCGGCCAGCTGCACGGCGCCTCCGTAAAGGAGGAATTTTTCCGTGAGCGTGGTTTTACCCGCGTCGGGATGGGAAATAATGGCAAAGGTGCGTCTTCTCGCGATTTCGTATTTTAATTGCATAACTGCATATCTAACAGAGTCAAGACAGGTAATCGGAGAAAATCAGGGGTTTAAACCTTATCCGATCAAATCTCAGGGGGTGTCTGAACCGGATCCGATCCGGGTTCTGTTGCCGGCGACACTTTGGACTTGTTCAATCGCTTGTTTCTCTTCTCTTCCTGGTACTTTCGGTTGGCTTCTTCTCTTCTTCTCTTTTTGGCACCGTAGTTTGGTTTCAAAATTTCTCCTTTCGGTTCGTATACCCATTCATTTTTATACTATTCTACATCAAACCAAAAATGAAAGCAGGCATAATCATCTCTGGGGCTGATTTCCTCATCCCTGCTGCTTTAACATTTCCGCTGAAGGCGTTTCTTCGTTAATCTTCAGCGCCCACCCGCCGGCGCGACTGTTTCTTTTCACTATGTTCACGCTTAATTCTAAGAATTTTTTCTTTGGCGCGTTTCGAACGTTTGCGTTTTTGGCGCTTGATTTTGGCGATTCGCCTGGCCTCTTCGCTTTGGCGGCCCAGGATCAAGGCCTCTAGCTTCCGCACGAGTATAACCCGCGCGTGATGCCGATTCAACGCCTGCGACCGCTCTTTCTGGCATTTGACCACCAGACCGGTTGGCAAATGCTTCAACACCACACAGCTGGAAACCTTGTTGACATTCTGTCCGCCCGGCCCGCCCGAACGCACGAAGGATTCTTCCAAATCATCTTCCCGGATGCCAAGCCTTTCCATGGCCTGCCGCAAATCGTCTTCTTTCACCTAAGCCCCTTTGCGGTTGTTGCCGATGAGGTGGATTTTGGCCATGTACCGGGAGGCGGGAATGGCCTGTACGCCGGAAAGAATGACCACCGGGTCTCCTTTTTTGACGAACCTCAGGCGGGAAAGCGCGCGGTCCGATTCGCGGATCATGGCGTCCGCGGTTTTGGCATAGCGTATCCTGACCGGCAGCACGCCGCGTAAAAGCGTGAGCTGACGCTTGACGCGGTCAGAGTCCGTGAGCGCGACAATGGGTGACAGCGGCCTGAATTTGGAGATCAGGGCCGCGGTTTTGCCGGCCCGGGTAAAAACCACAATGGCTTTTCCCTTCATGTCCTTGGCCGCGTGGCGCGCCGCGTGAACGATGGCGTTCAAATAAAGCATCTCGCCTTTGGACTTCCTCTCCGGACGATTTTCAATCTGCGCTTCGCCGATATGACGTTCGGAATCCACAATGATTTTGCTCATCATGCGCAAAGCCTTGAGGGGATGCTTTCCTATTGAAGTTTCGGCTGACAGCATCACCGCGTCCGTACCGTCAAACACCGCATTGGCCACGTCCGAGGCCTCAGCCCTTGTGGGTCTTGAGTTGACAATCATCGACTCCAGCATTTGAGTGGCCGTGATCACGGGGATCTGAGCGCGGTTGGCCTGAGAGATGAGCTCTTTTTGGATGATGGGAACTTTTTCCACGCCCATTTCTATGCCCAAATCGCCCCGGGCCACCATCAGGCCGTCAGAAACCTTGAGGATTTCCCGGATACAGTCCACGGCCTTTGGTTTTTCAATTTTGGCGATGACGGGGATGTTCTTGCCGCGCTTTTTGAGCCAATCCTTGACCGTGAGCATGTCTTTTTCGCTGCGGACAAAGGAAAGGCCTATGTAATCAACCCCGGCCTCGGCCGCGGACATCAGATCTTGCCGGTCTTTGGCGCCCAGAGCGGGCAATGACCCGGGCTTCCACGCAATCCCGGCCCACGGAAACCACGGCCAGCTCCATCATTCCGTTATCGAGCAGCACGCGATCGCGCGGTTTGACCATCCTGGGAAATTCGCGGCAAAGCGTGGTAACGTTCTTCGCGTCTCCCAATTCGGAAGTCATGCGTATTTTGAGCGGCATGCCCTGCTTGAGATAAACACGGCTGCCGTTTTTTAGTTTTCCGGTCCGCACGCGCGGCCCCTGCAAATCCACCAAAATAGCCACAGCCTTGCCGGCGGCTTTTTCCGCGCGGCGTATCCTGTTCACCCACTGGCGTATGCCTTGCGGCGTCGTGTGAGAGGCGTTGATTCTTAACAGATCGGCCCCCGCGCTGATAAGGGCCTTCAATTTAACGTCGGTTTGGCAGGCAGGGCCTACTGTGGCAATGATTTTTGTTTTTCGCATGAAAGGATTTTACGGTTTTCGGGTTGGATTGCAAAAGATATATTTGCGACGGCTAAATCAGTGAGGGCTTATCGCCAACGCGACCGGCTTAACAACAGCCACCTGCATGTACCGCTGCATTGAATATTCCCTTCTTTCAATCAATAGGCGGATCAAAAACCTAGAGGCGCGCGAATAGATGCCGGGGAAAGGCTGTGGGCAGCCATTATCATCTCCCAGACAGAGCGCATCATACTCCTCCTGGTCAGACCCGGCCAAATCCAGCAAAACAGACCCGTCTATCATGCTCATGTCACAGGAAATCACGCAGCACCGCGGGTATTTGGCGTAAGCCAGAGCCGTGTAGAGGCCGGCCAAAGGTCCGTTGTTTTTAAACAGGTCTCCGTAGACAACCGTATCTTTCAGGTCCCAGGGGGCAAAATTCTTCTTATCACTCACGATAACCAGGGTCTCATCAAACAAGGAACTCATAAGCCGCGCCAAAGATTCAATCACCGCGCGGCGGCACGTGCTTCTGCCCCCGGCCAAAATCACGCCGCTCATGGAAAGTCTAGGTTGCATCGGTGCCCTCCCCAACTTTGCGGCCGGATTCTTGCTTGAAAAATTTCTTTTCTATCAAGGCCGCGAGCGACTGCAGCTGCTCAAAACCAAAATGCGGGACCTGTCCGGCCGTGGGCCGTTCAGAACAAGTTGCCAGCACATTATCCATCGGCTGCCGCGGGGGGATTCTGGCATCCTGATGATAAACTTCGATTTTCGGGAAAGGGACATCGTCATAGCCATCCAGCAGGACAAGATCATAATCTTGAAACATGAAAATCAGCTTTTCAACCGGAATTTCATTGAATAGATTCGAAGAAAAGGCCAATTGGCGCTTGCCTGCAAGCATCACGGTCTCGGCTCCCTGATTCCGGTAACGGGAGGTATCTTGCGCAGACGGCATGCCCTCCCTGTCTTCCCTCTCCAAATATTTGATAACACCTATGCGCAGCCCCTTGCTTTTCAAAAGCGATATCAGGGTTTCAAAAACGCGTGTTTTATCTGAATCATTTCTTCCTATTACGGACAAAACGACTGGTAACATGTGTCTATCTCAATTGTGTTGTAACAAAATCGTCTTTAAAAGACATTTTTGTAGTAAAAACCCTTTCCTTTTGCCTTTACACATGCTTTAGTTGCAGAAGGCGTGCCAAAATTATGAAATCACGAAAGAAGATTAAAACTTGGAAAGGAACATTTCGCAGGTCATCCAATTCTTCACTTCCCGTTTAGGGGACAAACGGATTTCGTCCACAGCCACGCCGTCACCGGAGGAGGCCACGCTATAAAGAAAGGCGATCATGTCCTTCAATCCGCCCCCGCATGAAAGCCCTATGGCGCAGGCCGGATACCGGTCCGAGGACGACTTACCCAAGGGCTCCAATTTACTGATTTTAAGGCCGTGGCGTTCCGAGAAAGCCATAAGAGCGCTGACCCATTCATTTAAAAAAATGATTTCTCCGGGAACAGAAAATCTTTTTTTTTGAAAGTCTGTATAATCAGCCAGCAGTCGTTTCTTGTTATCAACAGTCTGGCGTGCCGCGGCAAGCCGCAGGCCCTGCGCGCGCCAATCTTCCGCCCGCACCTGGCGCAAGATTGAACAAAGTTCCGGATTATCCGGGCCAGGGCTTTCTTTATCGCGCCGTGCCGTTAAAGAAAACTCAAAAAATTCCCTGGATTCTTTTTTTCTAACGCGCGCGTAATCAAGGTAAGCAGCGGAGTGCACCGCCTCTTCTGCGGCTTGAACGGCTGCAGACACGCCGGCGTAAGTAACGCTGGCGCCGCGCAGCCTGATTTCACCGCTGCTCCAAACCAGTTCTTCCAGAACCACGCCAGCCGGAATATGAAGGCTTAAAACACGCAAGCATTCCAGCGCTTCACGGTTGCCCATTTGCCGGCGCCGGAGTTCATCCTGCACGCCCAATCCCGTTTGAATTTCCAGCAGGGTGGGTTTTAACTCTTCATATTCCAGGCGCCATTGTTCAGCCCATGTCACCGGCCTTAAACGATGCGCCGCGACACCCGCCGTCAAGAGGGCGATGGCAAGCAAAATCCAGCCAACCAGGCCGCGCCGCATTTTTTTTTGCATTTGCGCCTGCTTCCTGACTTTACGGTCTTCGGGCAGCAGGCTGATAACCCGGGATAAATCCAGACAGGAGGCCCCGTAAAGCGCGGCCGGGAGCCCCTGCGGGAGCCGAAGTTTTTGCCCGGGCAGTTTTACCATGCCGGAATCCGAGTCACCGGCAAAGAACAGCTTTTCCGGCCGGCAGCCTGATTCGAGGAGAAAAAAATCAATTTCCTGGCGAATTTCATTGCCGTGTTTCTCCAGGGTTTTTACGGCTTTAATCAACCCATTTTCCGCCAGAATCAAATCCACGGTTTCAAGGCCTTCATGCATAAGAAGCACACTGCCCTTTTCTCCGGCTATCAGCCCCATCAAAGCCTGGTCGGAAGAAATGATTTCGTCGGGCGAAAGGCCGGCGCTGTCGAGAAGGGTTAAAAGGGCATCGATATTTTTCAACGGGACGGCCAAAAGCGTCCCGCAAACGCCGCTTTTTTGTTTTTTTACGGTGATGCCGAATGCCAATTCATCCAGCCCAACGGGAAGACTTTGGCGTACGCGATTCATGAGCAAATCCTGATTCATCTCCGCGTCGCTGCCCGGCAACTCAAAGCGTCTTTCAATCAGCATTTTGCGCGGCAAAACAAGGACAACGGAAGCCGGCGGCCGGGCCGCGCAGGCCTGCAACCGGCGGATCAAAACCTCATCCGGGATTTCCCTGACTGAAAAATTTTCCCAAACGGAGATTTTTCCCTTTCTCACGGCATCAACGAGCATCCTGTCCTCTTCATAACGGACAATCAGCCGGTCAGATTTAAAGCCCGCGTTAATCTTCCTGCCAGTCAAGAATTTCATGTTCAGCGCCGTCCTTTCGCTCGCGAATCACAGCTACGGCCTTTTTCCCTTCGCCTGCGGACACGATAAAGACCCGGAACGTCCGGGAGCCGGCCTTCAAGTAAGGCAGGATATGGTTCACGAGCGCCAGCCATTCCGGGCTCGGCGGCAATCCGAGTTTTAGACTCAAAGCGTAAGGCGACAAGTCCTCTTCCGTCCAGCAGGCTTTGTCCTCATCTTCCGACGCGCGCGACTCCAGAATTTTTTCAGCCAAATCTTTTTTCTTCCAGGAATCCCCGGGCACGCAATTCAAAAGCGCCCGCAAGACCGGCCCCGAAACCGTGTTGATATTCACGGCCGGCAAACCCAGAGCCGGCGCGTACACCGTAAGATACGGCGCTATTCTGATAAAATCTTCTTCCTTCACCTCCCCGGCCAGTAAAAGTTCTTCCAGAAATTCATAGCGGCCGTTTGATTTTTTCTCACGGTAAGCACATATCCCTTTGGCTATTTTTCTATCATCGTTCGAAAACCGGAGGCCTTCTTGATTCTTGAGCACCTTCAGAAGCTCGAGAATGACAAATTCGCCGGCCGCGTTTATATTGAGCTTCGCCTCTTCATCTTCAAACTGCACCCCGACATTCATTGCCCCCGGCAATGTCATCTGTGCTTCCCCCTTGCCCCTGGACGGCGCGGCCCAAATAGCCCCGGCCAGCACATTGCGGTGCCCCCTGAATTCCAGCAGCCCCCGTTTGGCCCACTCTTTCTGAACACCGGCCTGAAAAGCCAGGCTGATCAAAAAGGAGCTCAGCACCATACCGGCCCATAAACTGGCCAGTAAAACCGACCCATCATTGTTAAAAAGCCCGGCATTATTCGCTTCCATGAGGCAGGACGCCCATATTCCCTTGAGGAATGTCGATAAGCTTCACGAAACGGAACCCCCCTTCTCCGTCTCCGGCCTCAACCGTTACGCGTACCGCGGCCGGTAAGCCCTGATAAGGTTCTTCCAGCCAAAACGGGAGATAACGGACACGGCCGCTGGCATCCCTGTACGGATACTCAAAGCGAAGGCTTTTTGCTTTTAATAAAAATACTTTTTCAACGGTGGCTTGATTTTTAAACGGTTCTTTGAGCGGGCTTTCTTCGCGAAACGGATGATGATCCCTGATACCGTAGCGTATTTTTCTTAAAATCCGCCGTTGTCCGGTCACTTCACGTCCCGGAAATTCCAATTCTTTGTCATTCCCGCAAAATGGAAGACGCTCATAAGGCACCATGCTTCTTAATTCGCGCTGCAATACGGTGAAAAAGGGACGAAGATCACGGTATTTTTCAAAATGATGCCCGGCAGCCCGGCCAGCCTTAAGACTCGAAACAAAAGCCAGTCCAAGAGCGGCCATGGCCAGGGATGAAATTGACAAGGCGACAAGGGCTTCGGCTATCGTGAACCCTGTTTGTTTTCGCGTCATGATTTTTCGGGCAAAAACACCGCGCATTCCAAAGCCTCCTTTCCTTCCCGCCATTTGAGAGACGCCTTAAACCGCTTATAGCCTGAATGAGCCGACGAATTATCCTCTTCCAGCGAATAGCAATATCCGCGGGGAACCTTCTCCTCAAAGCCCGCATTCTCCGCAGACTCAAACAGGAACGTTTCAAAAAGGGCTATCGCTTCTGTCCTTTCATTAAACCTGGTTGAAAACCTCAACACGGCCCCCAGACCTCCGGCTATGACCGGGATCAATACGCTGATCACAAGCAGGGCCAAAAGGACTTCAAGCAAGGTGAACCCGTTGGATTTCATTGCACCACAGCGCTCATGGTGACGATGGGAAATAACATGGCTATCACAACAAAACCGATGACACCGCCTATGAACAGGATAAGCGCCGGCTCCAATAGTTTGAGAATCAGCTTAGACCGGGATTCCAAATCCGCTGCGTTCATTTCCGCAATTTCATCCAGGGCCTCGCAAATTCTTCCGGATTCTTCGCCGGAAGCAATAAGCGCCCGGGCCGTGCCGTCCATAAAAAAAAGATTCTCCAGAGAATCCGCAAAAGTACGCCCGGCTTCGATCGCTTGTCTCACGCGGAGTATTTCACGCTTTCCGCTTTCGTCCGGCGCCGCGTCTGCCGCCAGCACCAGGGCTTCAATGGCGGGGATCCCGCTTTTAAGCAAAAGCGCCAGAAGCGCGGAAAACCTGGCCAATTTCCCGGTTTTAAAAAGATCCTCCCATAAAGGCAGTCGTACAGCTAACCCGCTCACCCCCGGCATCTTTTTCCTGAAATAAAAAAAAACGATTCCCGGCAGTGTCAATCCCAGGACAGCCATCCGGATCCATTGGCTGACCCGGATAACCCCCAAGGTTAAAACCGGAAGGGATTGCCCGAAATCCTGGTAAAGGAGAGAAAGTCTGGGGATTATGAAAAAAACAAGAAACAAAAAAGTGAAGACCCCCAGCGCGAGAATAAAAAGAGGATACGCGACAGCCCCTCGTATTACCGCCCGGGTCTCTTCATCCTTGTGAAGGTCAGCGGCAATAGCCTCCAAAACATCTTCCAGCCGTCCCGAAGCTTCACCGGCCGCGACCAGACGCCATTCGCAGGACGTAAAAACCCCGGAACAGCGGCTCATAACCTCGGACAATGCTTTCCCCTCTTGAATTTGATTCTGAAACGCTGAAAGCATGGATTTCATGTCCTTGCTTGCTTCGTTTCGGGCCAATACCGTTAAAGATCGGTGAATGGCCAAGCCTCCTTTCAGCAATCGTGACAGGTTAAAATAGAAAAGCCTTTTTTTCCGGCGCCCCAGCCTGTACCCGCCCAAACTATCCGCCAGCCAATCCATGCGCACGCAAAAGGGCGCCTTCATTTCAGCCGGCCTTCCTTTCTTGGCCGGGATATGTCCCCCGGCTCGCGGCTTGATATTGAAGGATCGAGTTCGGTGGGAGTGATAAAAATCACCAATTCGTTTTTTACGGAATCCCGTGACTGGGAACTGAAAGCCCGCCCCAAAAGCGGGATATGTCCCAACACCGGAAGTTTCACCTCCGTGTTGTCCTTCTTGTCCTGAATCAGTCCGCCGATGACCAGCGTAGTCCCCGACTTGACCATGACCGTGGTTTCCAGCTCCTGGGTGGTCACAACCGGCACCCGCGTGCGCGTGAAGGCTGTGTTGGACCCTTGAGAAACCCCCTGAAGCTCAAGAGGCGTGCCGGCGGTTGAAATCTCGGGTTTGATTTTCATTTGGATAAAATGGTCGGCCGATATGGAAGGCGTCACACGCAAAGTCACCCCCACGTCAACGAATTGCACATTGTCAGCGGTCGTAGAGCTATTAGTGGATTGGACCACGGTTTGAGAAACAAAAGGCTCGCGGGTCGCGACCGCGAGCTTGGCCTCTTCCTGATTCATCACGGTCAACCGAGGGGATGAAAGCGTGTTGGTTTTCCCCATTTTCTCAATAGCTTGTATGACGTTCTGAAGGTCATCCAGTCCCGAGCCCAAAGTAAGTGTGGTCAAAGCCGCGCCGGCGGGGGGCGCCACCGCGTAAGCGGCCGCTGTTTTCAGACTGTTCAGGGAACCCACTTTGTCCACCACCAGCTGCCAGTCTATCCCGAAACGGTATTCGTCACTTAATTTGACTTCTATCACCTTGGCTTCTATCAAGACCTGGGGCTGCCTCACGTCAAAGGCTTGAACGACTCTTTCAATTTTTTTCACTCTTTCGGGCGTGTCGCTCGCAAAGATGCGGTTGGATTTTTTGTCAATCTCAAGGCTGCCCTGCCCCTGCAAAACAATTTTTGCCAGCTTGGCCTCAAGGTCTTCAGCCCTGACGTATTTCAGCACAAAAACGCGCGAAACCGAGGGCAAATCCGTTTGACGAATGAGATTTTCCATTTCCCGCAGCAAATCCGGGGTATCGGTGAGAATCAGCGTGTTGGTTCTTGTTTCGACCACAATCCTGCCAAAGGGGGATTTCATCTGATTCAAGGTTTCGGCCAGGCTATCCGCATGAGCGTAGGAAAGGCTGAACTGTCTGGTCTGGCGGACGTCCTGATAAGGTTTGCCGTATGTGTCTTCATAATCCCTTTGCGTCATTACCTTGATCATTCCCCGCTCCTCGATATACGCCAGATCGGAAATTTCCAGAATAGTGGCCAGCGCGTCCATGACTTCTACGTTCTGGACAAAGAGGGAAATCTGTCCCTGAACATTTTTACCGGCCACGATGTTCAACCCGGAACGTTTGGACAAAAGTTTGAGAACATCCAGGATATTGACCCCTTGAAATTCAAGCGACACTTTGCCGGTTGGAACGGAAGATTCCGAAGTCTTAGTCTCAGCGGCGGCGGCAGGAAGGCACCAAACAATCATCATGAGCAGCGCCCGACAAAAAGCCAAGACCGGACGCTTACCCATCTCCAGCCGCGCCTTTCTTGATGTTAATCTCCTCCGATTCATCGGCCAGGCTGACCACGATGCTGTCTGGCTTGATCTTCTCCACCGTGATTTCTCCGATTTTCTCCTTTTCGCGGATAAAAACCGAAGCCCCGGTTCTGGCATCTTCTACAATGGCTTCCGGCTGCTGAAAAAGAGCTATGCCAATCAGCCTCAAGTTCCTGGTCAAATTCGGTAACGCTGCTTGCCGGCCGGCATTGACCGGCTCTTTCAAGTTCACATTAAAAAGGTCACGCCTTTCAATGGGTTCCGAGTAACCGGCCAAAGGGTCAAGAGGCGGAAAACTTTCCGGGACAACCCATTTCACGAGCTCGCGGGATTTCGGCGACACGGCCCTTTTGAACTGAAAGGATAAAATGATTTGGTCCGCTAGAATTGCGGCCAAAACCGTGAGGCTGAAAACAATCAAAATCCTTTTAAGGTTCTCCAAATCCAGGGATTCGGTGATATTTCCCATATCACTCCCTTTTTAGGGCAGGCCAAAGGCAGGTGCAAGAAAGGACTTTGGGAAATTCAGACTTGGTGGGTTATAAACGACATGATGGCGCTTTAAAAAAGCAGGCTTTTATCAGAGGGATTATGCCGCGCGGCTGAGGGCCAGCATTTCCTGGAATTTCGCGACAAGCCCGGCAATGGTCTCTTTCAGGGCACTGATATTAAAGCCGAATTCGTTGATGCCGCTCATCGGAACAATGCCCTGATTGACATCGGGAATTTCCTTGCTAAGCTTCGCGAAACCTCCCTTGCGGGCAATGAGAAAAGCCAGGGTGTTGGCGTAAAGATTGAATTCGCCGGAAGCCACTTGGCCGCGATTAAGCTCGGCTTTACGGGGCGCGGCAAGCTTTGTGGCTAGCGAAGCGGAAACAAGCTGCAAATCATTGGCGGAAGCGAAAACAGACGTGTATTGGGCGAGATTTGTATAATTTAAAACCAGTTCAGGATAAAGCGAACTTGCCCTCTCCCACAATTCCCTATTCTTTCCAAAAAGGAGGTCTTTAAAAACCTGCCCTGTCTGGCCGCGATCAGCAGGAATAACAAGAAAATTCTGGCCAAAACCGGCCGGAAACTCGCGGCGCATGGCTTGCGTGTACTGTTTCACTTTATCAGCACTGCCTTCGGCCACCACCACAACCAAAGCTCTGGGATTGACTTTAAGCTGCGCTTTCACGCTTTCGGGCGACAAATACTTGGGCGTGGTGAGTAGCACGGCAAATTCGCCTTCAGTAACCTCACTTTGCGCTGTTGATTGATCCGCAGCCGGATCAGCGTAAATAGACAAAAGGTAATCCAGCACCGCCGGATTTCTTTCATTCCCGACCATTCCCCCGGAAAATTGTTCTATCGTTCCGGTAACGGCAGGAAGATTTCTTCCTTCCGCCTCAAGAAGCTGTACGACTTCCGCATTCTGCCCTAAACTGCTTCCTTCGGGTTTGGCGCGGAGCTCCCTGTTTACTGTTTCAAGAAAAGCAAAAATATCAGAATTATCAAAAGGTTTTTCCAGCACCAATCTTATTTGGCCTGATTCCAGCAGCGGGGCAATCAAGGGGTCATTGCCGGCGCGCAGCCCGGTCAGCATCATGACCGGCACGGCCTCTTTCCCGGGCGGGTTAATTTCGCGGGCCAATTGATCTCCGTTCATCCTTGGCATATTGACATCGGTAATGACTAAATCAAAAGGCCTCCCTTCCGATTTTGCGCGATTGTATTCATCAAGACCTTCTCTTCCATCCGGTTTCTCAACCACTTGCAGGTCCTGATTCCAGCTTTTAATTAAAAGCGATAGCGTTAAACGAACAATCGCGTCGTCATCCACCAGCAAAATTCTCTGAATTCCCTTTCCAAGGCTTGACGTTTGAATGGGATTAATTGCCAAATGGTCATCAACCCATTGAACCAAACCGCTATTTTTAGAAATTTCGTAAACAGCCCAGGGATCGCCCATGAATTCATCCAAATGCGCCACATCCAGCGAAAGCTGCGTATCGCTCAAATCCTTAAGTCTGGCAAGAAGAATATCCGCGGGAGCGGTTTCGAGAACGGCTTGTTTTAACGCGGCCAATTTTTCATGAACCGCGGGGTGAAACCCCGGAGTATTCGCGATTTGCCCGCTCTGCAAATCAACTTGTTTGGCCAATTCCGTGACAAAATCTTTATCCGGCTGCCGGGATATATCAAGGTTTTCCATAAGTTCCCGGAAAGTTCCGATGGCCGCTTTTTCATCAATATAGACTTTCACGCCTTCCATGCGAGCCCCGGAAATGCCGGCCGCCTCAAGCTGCTGCTTGGAAAACGCGAACACCGATGCCGGCACTTCCGTGGTCGGTTTTTTGGCCGTGTGCGCCTGATAAATAGCATTCGCCTTCGCCGGGCCCGGCACCAATAGAAAATGATAACGCACTCTTTTCAGGGCCACAGCCATGGTTTCCGTGATGGCCGGGCTGATATCCTCCCGTTTCCCGAAATATTTCGGATAAGCCTTGATCTGCTGGGCGACATTCTGTTCGGATTTGGTCACATCAACGACCTTCACCAGTCTTGGATCATTGAAATCAGCGTCCGGAGGATCGTTGAATGCCCAGTGCCCGTTCTCACCGTATCCGCCAATAGAAATGTCAATGATCTCAGGTTCACCCGTCGCGGGATTGGTCAGCACTTCCCGCTCGTAACGCTGGGACTCTGCCTGAATATCATCCGCCTCTCCTTTGATCGGATACCATTCCAGATCTTCGAATTTGATCCCAAGCGCCTCCGTCAAAGGATTGAAGAAGTTCTGTCTCAAAAGCCAGCGGAAGCTCACTTCATGATTTTCATCAATCGGGGTGCCGGTGCGGTCTCTTCCCGTGAATTCATCAAAATGAATCATTTTGATTTTGGCCCTGCCGGTAGCCGGATCTTTTTTGAATTTTTCACGCCAGTAATCAGGATCCGCGCTCATGAGCTTCACCAGCGAACCCCAAACGTCCATCTGCGAAGGCGCTGAGGCAAGATTAAGCACCAGCCTGTCCTGCTCCGTAAAAAGTTTTTTCATCAAAGCTGTGATATCCGCGGCAGCCGCGTCGCCCATGGCCGGACGATCCGGAAAAATATTCACAAGCCCCTTCCATGTCCTTTGCGCTGGGATGCTTCCCAAACTTGATGCTTCGGCCAGCTTTTTAGACCAAGCCGCCTTCACCCCTGCGGGACCGGCTATTCTTTGCCCTTCGGCCGTCTGCTTCCAATCCGCTTCGATCCTCTCACCGGTCAAAAGCGCGGCATTTGGATTATCAGAAGTAAAAAACCACGCGCCCGCTTTATCCATTTTCCGGGCGCCCATTTCAGTCGCAACTAACACTGTTCGGCGGGCAAGATAAAGCGCACTTGGCGTGAAGAGTGGGTTCGGCTGGCCGATGTAAGAATCTGCGGCGCTTTCCTGTTTATGGGGCTGGTCTCCCACCATCACGATTTTCACCGTATCCGGGTTAAAAGCCCTCTCGATCACACCGCCGGTTTTCTGCGTCATAGACCATGGCGGCGTGCCTATCCCCGAAGGATTACGTTCAGCCGAATAATAATTCAAAACTTTTTGGAGTTCGGCCAGAAATTCCTCCTCAGATGAGAACTGATAATTTTCCTCTAGGAAATCCTGGATCTCTTCAAAGCGTTTCATGGAAAGCCAATTGATAAGGTCATTAATGAAATTGATGCGCAATTTTCCCATCAATCTCAGAAACCCTTTGTGAAATTTCATATCCCCGCCGAAATGGCCAAAATTCTGGATTTGCGTGGTTTCGCTATGCCGCTGAAGGCCATCCGCCTGTAAAAGCGCTCTGGGATAATCGACCCGCGTCAGCGTGTCAGGGATATCCAGTATTTTTCTTAAATCAGTCACGATTTCGCCCATCAAAGAGATAGCATCAAGGGCGGATTCCGCGAAGCCGTCATGACGGCCCGTGCCCAAGCCACTCAAGGTGAACAAAGACCTTTCCTCTTCGGATGTGAAGCGGGACATATTCCGGATAAAGCGCGCCTCCGCTTCAATGGCTGATCCGTACAGCACCGGCGGCGAGACAAAAGCCCGGTCAATCTGACCTTCGGTCCAATGCGGGAATGCATTGCGCAAAAGCATGTATTTCTGCTCATTCCGGTAGGCACCGAGTTGGTACTTTAAAAAATAAGCTTCTTCATCGAAGCGATCGCGATCCCAGGTGTGGGGAGCCGGCCACCAAAAACCTTCCGCGCTGAGTTTTTTCATCACTTCAGGATCGCGCCACAAATAATCGTCAAGTGTGTTCATACCACGCGCCTTGCCCCAATCCAAATATTGTCCGAACAATGCTTTGGCCAGAGTGGCCAATCCCAATCCTTTGCGGAGGGACTCCGTCGTGCCCCCAGTCGCAAGGCCGAAAGTGAATTCCCGCTGGGCCAGTTCCATGAGCCGCATGATCAAATACATGGTAGCATACGTCATCGCGTTATCGTCCTCAACAATGACAGTGATAAACCCCGGTCTTGGATCCAGAACCAAAGCAACTAGTTCTTCGTCACCAATTTCTTCAACCGCCGTACTTCTCGGAACGAGAAGACCGGGAGGTGAATAGGTTTTTCCGTTGAATCTATATTGATGGGCTGCGGCCAAATTCGCGTTCATGGCCAAATGTCTCGCGTCAGGGAATTCTCTTCTGACATTAGCGGGTAAAATCAAACCTGAGGTTGCCGCATTCTGCCCCAAACTGGCCGCCATCGCCGATTCCGGGGCAACAGCCCTGGGTTTTCCAACCGCTGAAAAAGGCGCGCGAAGCGCGTAGGTCATACTAAAAGGAGGCATGCCGCTAGCCGGTGCGGGAACGACTGAAAGGCCAAAACTATCCTCACCTTCTAATCTCATTCGTGTTTGGCCAAGCGCGGTGCTTCCAAAATCTCCCAGATAGCCGTTCGCGACTTGAACCCATTGCGATGGATTCCCGCTCAGTCCGGGTTGTTTTCCCGTCCAATCAAGGAGAGCGGGAATACCCTCCCTCACAAAAGCATCCAGGGCCGCCCTTTCAGGCTGATGCGGATCACGGGGGTTAAGATAATCTTCCGCGCTCATGAGCGCAGCGACAATTTTTTGGTCCTGCTCCTGCTTTTCTGCCACAATCGATTGTTCAAAAACCGAGTTCACCGGCGATACACCGGTCTCGGACACGGCTGACTCGTTAAGCGCCTGCTCCAGCCAGGTTTTTCCGCCCAGGATAACGCGATGATATTGATCGGAAATGACTTCTTCCCTTATCCGCGGAGAAATCGTAATATGCGCGACACCCTTATGCGCGAGGATTTCATCAATACCCTCGCTGTGAAATCCACCCGTGATCAATACAGCAGCCTTGAGATTTCTTTCCTTCACCTTACCGAGCAAATTCTCAACCATCGCGGATTCACGTCTGCGGGCAATGTCGTAGAACTTTCTGGCGTCTTCCACCAGCGTATCGGAAACCGTATCCTTAGAATCACCTCGCTTCGCCTGCAAGGCATGAGCGGAAGTCTGAATTTTGTTTTGTTCAGCAAGCCTTTTCATGCGGGCAGACAAGGCGGAGGGCAGGATATCCTTCTCCCTGGCGCTTGCCGATTCGTACTCCTCACGTGAAACCTCAAGCCCTAAAAATTTTTCGAGCAAATTCCAATCCCGGCTGATGGAAACAAGCTCCCGTTCCTCTTGGGTGCGGATGAGATATTCATAAATCCTTGTTTCCAACACTGAGATTTCCCGGAAAAGCTTTTTCGCATCCATCTCGCTCCGGAGAATCAAAAATTCGGCGAATTCGGAAAATGCCCCATCAGGCGTTAGGTTAATCTCATGTTTTTTTGCGGCAGCATAAAGTGTTTCAAAAAAATAACGGGGCGGTATTTCGGTCGGCCACTGCCCCTTTCCAAGCTCGCGAAGCGTGCCCAGGAGAAATTCGTTTTCAATGTCTCCTGTTTTTTCTCCCGCAGAGCGTGCGAGCGCCTCAAGGAGTGCGTTTCTTTCCTTGTCGATCGCGGCTCGGTTTTTGTCAATTTTTGATTCGAGGCGGCCTAAGATAGTGACACGGATAAGATTTGGAAATTCGCGTTGTTTACGGGTATCCGAAAGGTCAAGCTTAAGGTGTTTCAGCGCCGCTTCATTAAGGTAGCGAACGTACGAAAAAAGGCTTTGTTTACGTTCCTCAAAAGCCGACCTAGCTTCATCAAAACGCTGAAGAGGTTTTGAGAAAATCCTTGCTTTCAGAACCGCAAGTTCACCTTCCAGGGGATTTAAGGCGTTCTTTTCAGCTTCCCACTTGCCAAGAGTCTTCTGAAAAATGCGAAGGTTTTCCTTATATAAGTCCTTGTCCTCAAGACCGGTAAACTCAAGCGCGTTATCCTGGTTCTCGAACGCAAAAAGCTCGGCGCCTGTGAGCCGGCCGTCCCGGAGCATAGAATTATTCACCGCTGAATTCACTTCATCAATGGGTGTGAATTTAAATTTTCCGAGCGCAAGTCTTCCGGCCGCGCCTTCAAGACCGATCAACTGGATATGGTGTTTTGCGGTTAATTCCCGGAGAATCCTTTTGATTTGATACTGCGCTTCAGCCACAGCGTGAGCGTCTTGGATATGAATGATGAGTGGATCACTGCCTGAAATCTCGGTTTCGATACTGCCAATTTCGGGTGAAATATCAATGAGACTTCCCTTCTCGATTGTCTTAAGAAGACGGGATGGAATAGGAATAACGGCGGATGGAGCGCTGCCCAGGATATCGGTCGTGAAAAAGAAAAAAACTAAAATCGTGGCTGTGAATTTTTTCATTGGTATTTGATTTGAGGACTACCACTCAAAGGCTTGATAAACTTTAGCTGACAACTTGAATATTGTCAAATATATTTTATGCTAAAATAATACACAAGATTATCATTTTAAATATGTTACATTTTTAAACTTTATTTAATAAGTACCTATTTTGTTTCTGCATGTAGATAGAGTGAGGGCCCTAAAAAATGCAGGGGTTGCTCAGGAAATCTGGAATGAAGTAAATCGCAAGAGGGCTTCGACTTGACTTGGCAAATGCCGGGCAAGGTCAAATCGTTCAAGGAATGTCGTGCGCGCCTGCGCGCTCATTTTTTTGCGAAGATCGCGGCCCGATAAAAGCAGCGCTATTTTTTCAGCCAAGGCTTCAGGATTTTCAGGAGGAACCAGAAACCCCTCCCTGCCATCCGTGAGCAATTCCGGTATGCCTCCGACACAAGACGCAATAACCGGCGTGCCAACAGCCATAGACTCAATCACAACACGGCTAAACCCTTCGCTCCGGCTGGGCACAACCGCCACCCAGGCCCGGGCCATCTCCCTGAACATCTCCGCATGGTCTATATTTCCGGAAAAATAACAATTTTTAGCCAAGCCGAGTTTACCGGCCATTTCCTTGCAATAGGGCCGCATACCGCCCCCGCCGGCAAATTGAACCGTCAAATCCGGATAGTCCGGCTTCAAAAGGGCGATTGCCTTGATAAGAACATCCTGGCCTTTCATGGCCCAAATCCTCCCCGGACAAATGATCCTGCGCGCATGGGGTTGATCAACCCGCAAAACTCCGGGCTCGGCCAGCGGATCTTTGGTGAGATTATGAAAAAGACGCATTTTATTAGCCGGCACGCGATAAACCTGCCGCAGGTCATCCCGCACGGCTTGGGAAATTGCTAATACCTGCGTAGCCATCCGGAAAATAAGTTTTCTGAAAAGGGCCGTCTTTCTTTTACGCCGCGAGACTGACGCGTATCCCCAATCAGAAAAGGTACTCAGCCCGCGTTCCCAAATAACGCGGCAAGGAATTCTTAAAATCCAAGCCAAAGCAATCAGCGGGTAGGAAATTTCAAAGTTGGCTATAAAACAAAAGGGCCGGAATCGCCTCACAAAACCGTAAAAAAAACGAAAGCTATAGGTCTTACCGAGTCTCGACTTGGACGCATCGCAAATCAAGACACCGTTTTGCTCCTCCTCCCGCAAAGATTCCTTCTTCCCTTCACGGTTAAACACAAGCATAACGCAGGGGAACCCCTTCGCGACCAATCCTTCGCAAAGGGCTTTGACATGCTCAAAACTTGCGGGATGCAAATCGCGGTCAATGGCGAATAAATAGCCCGGCATGCGCCTTACAGGTCCGCACGCTGGAATTGGAGAAAACCAAGGATGGTTTTCCCGTCAATGATGGCGCCTGTCCGGACCATGCGCGCGACTTCGGAAAGGCGAAAACTTTGCGTTTCCAGGATTTCGTCTTCTTCCAGGCGGGTTTGTGTTTTGATCAAATCCCGCGCCACGAAAAGGTGCATGACTTCGTTTGAGACGCCGGGAGTCGGATAAAAGGTAAGAAGTTTTTTCCAGCGGCGCGCCCGGTAACCCGTCTCTTCCTCCAACTCACGGCGCGCACAGCTAAGGGGCGGCTCGCCCGGGTCCGCGGTACCGGCCGGAAATTCCCAGATAAACTTTCCGGTTGAGTAGCGGAATTGGCGTATCAAGAGCATCGTGTTTTTATCCAGCAGGGGGATCATCACGGCCGAGCCCGGATGATAAATAATTTCCCGCTCCAGCTCTTTGCCATTGGGCATGCGCACGCGGTCCACCGCGAGTTTCACGGCCCTTCCCTTGTAGACGTCTCTGTGCTTCAAAATTTTATAAAGCGCTTTCCGCGCCGGTTTCCTTTTCACTTTGTCACCGTCACTTCCTGCCCCGGCTTCAAACCGGTCAAAGCGGCCGCCGAACCATTCGGCACGGCTATTTCAAGATAATCCATGCTGCTGATAAGCGCCATAGGCCTGCCCGGTTTTCCGTCCGCGTAACATTTCCCCCAAACGCTGATAAGCCTTTTCCCCGCCTTCACACGGAACCGGTCAATGGCCCCCGGCAAATCGGAAGCTTTGATATTGGTTATCAAATTCCCGAAATGATCCACGGCAAGGATTTCACCCCGTATCCCGTCTTTCAGCCGCTTCACCGCCGGCCAAGCCAGCCGCTTGCAACACGACACTACGGGTCCGAGCCGCGAAAAAATATCCTTTTTGGAAAGCCAGCCCGCCGCAGACGCTAAAATATCGCGGCCATGAAAGGTCGCACTGATATTTTTTCTAAAAAATTCACGGTTGGAAATCTCCCGGATCGAGCAGGATTTTTCAGCCTCAAAAACGGGCGTGAGAAGGCCGTTATCAGGCGCCATGAAATAAGCCGATCCGATTTTGACGCATAAAAGTTTCCGGCCGCTGCCCACTCCCGGATCCACCACTGCCACATGCACCGTGCCTTTTGGGAAAAACGGATAGGCCGACGCCAGGACCAGGGAGCCTTGGCGGATATTCAGGGGCTCAATCTCATGCGACAAATCCACGATACGCGCTGAAGGATTGATGCCTAAAATAACGCCTTTCATGGCGCCGACGTAAGCATCTTTCCGGCCGAAATCCGTTGTGAGAGTGATAATGGAGTTCATTTGTGGTACCGGCTTCCCCGCCCTATTTCAAGCGCGCGGTAAAGCGCTTCCAACAATATGACCCGCGCCAGTTTATGCGTAAAAGTAAGTTTCGAAAGTGAAATTTTCCAACGCGCGCGTTGCCTGATTTCTTCGGAAAGTCCGAGCGGGCCCCCAAGAACAAACACAAGTTCATTGCCTTCGCTCATTCTCCCGGCAAGCCAGGTTGAAAGTTCTTCGGAATTATACTCTTTTCCCGCCTTGTCAAGAACCACTAAAACAGCCCGCTCTTTGAGAACGCCTTCCAATTTACGCGCCTCACCTTTCAAAATCTTGGCAGAATCCTGTCTGTCTTCGTGAATCTCGGCCCTGCGTATTTCCACAAGCTCGCACGGAGTGAATTTCGAAATACGCCTGAGATACTCCTGCTCCGCGGCCTTGAACTCCGGTTCCTGCTTTTTGATAAGGGATACGATTTTGAGTTTCATAGCTCAGCCGCCATTTTTGCGATTTCGCGGGCGCAATTTTCATCCGTGGAGTCAAACCACCGTATCCGGGACTCGCGCTTAAACCAGGTGATTTGCCGCTTCGCGAAATTCCGGGTGTTTTGCTTGATTTGCTCTTTCGCCTCTTCAAGTG
>Ga0209211_10001049_pt1 | contig 54388 bp, 36 predicted proteins | sample RifGroA2_FD_183992 | JGI IMG/M metagenome (GOLD analysis project Ga0209211, IMG submission 183992) | Groundwater microbial communities from Rifle, Colorado, USA - Groundwater A2 (SPAdes) (version 2) | ecosystem: Environmental > Aquatic > Deep subsurface > Groundwater | place: Rifle, Colorado... | reverse complement strand
GATAGTGAGTGGCGCCAGAAACCGAAGGTTTCTGAGCGTGTTCAAATCCCTCATAAAAGATATGGACGAGCCGGGATTTGAACCCGGAGCCTTCCCCAAGCCAAGGGGACGTTCTACCGGATTGAACCACTCGCCCGGTGATTTGTGGGAAAGATGTCCTCTTTAAAAAGATTCGCTTATAAGGAGAGTTGGCATCTCACAGGTGAGTGGTGATGAGAGATGTGAGGAGAAAAATAACACCACTGGCCGCAAACCGGTTTTGTGTCAAAACCTCGGCTAAGAGGCTTAGCCGTTTGCGCCAGCGTTATTTTTCCCTTCGCATAGGGAAAAACTATTTAGTTACTACTATAGAATGCTAAAACTATAGAAAACTTTTTAAATGAGAAGCTACCTATATGCACTATAATAGAGCATTGGGGGATCAACCATGAAAAAATTCATAGGAATCGTATTTTTGTTCATTCTGGCATCAGCGGTCTTTGGCCTGGATGCAGTGAATTTTACCAGCCCTGTAGACAATGCTGGGATCAAGGGCACAATCCTTTTGCATGCCTCAACAGCAGGCAATGCAGAGAATATGACTTTTTCATTTTTCAACGGCACAGCATTCCAGGATATAGCTGTCTTAAAGATCTCAGGAACATCTTTCTCGGTGACATGGGACACGACTGATCCCTCAAAGAGCCCGGTAAACCAGGAAAATGTCCAAGTGAGGGCGTTGGCACAGAATGGGTCAAGGGTCCTGAGCGCAGCAAAGACAGTAACGATTGACAATCAAGGCCCCCAGATCGCAAATTTGTCAATCAACAAGAACCAATATGGATTCCTTCCAAGCGGTGTTCCAACAACCGTTTCTACAACTTCCACAGATAATCTCAAGATCAAAAATGTTACCTGCATTCTCTCTCCCGCTGAAGATGTCACCGTGACAAATATCAGCTCGCAGTATTCATGCACGTTTACCCCATCAGTCCAGTCAGCATACACCGTGACGATGACGGTAAGTGATCTGGCCGGGAGTCAGAGCAGCTCGACGGGAACATTTACGACCCTCAGTCAAAGCTCTGCTGCAATCACCACAATCCCAGTCACTATCTCCAACATGACAGCACAAGACCAGATCATCACAAGGACAGTTACCTTGACGAATGATGGTCAAACAACGATCAATGATGTGGTAGTGAGGAACCTGAATGATCAGACAACGTCAGCGTGCGCGCAATCATTGGACCCTCAAGCGGCATGCCAGGCAAACATCACCGTCCTCATTCCAGGGAGCACAACGCCGCAGACGCTCGAATATTTTCTCTCTGGAGAATGGACAGATGTGGCAGGGAATCATCAGGATTTTACCACCATCGGAAAGCAGGCAGCAGTCTGGCAGATCACCATCGCACCAAATAGGCAGGTGGCAGCATCCCCAGCACCAGTCTCTATCATTTCACCCCATGGGACAAACAATACAGGATTCCTCTTTACCCTGGAAAACACCGGGAATGTCATTGTTTCTGACATTTCTATCACCTACATCCCAAGCCCAAGCGTTGGCATAGTATTGGATATTGCAACAACCCAGCTTGCAAATCTGGCTGCCGGGTCAGATATCATCATCCCGGTAACCGTGAGTGTTCCAAGATTCACCGCTCCTGGCAATTATTCAGGGAATATCAGGATCACCTCAAATGCTGGCACCTACAACCTGCCAGTATCAGTGATTGTCCCGGCAGATTTTTCAGTTGTCGAGACTGGGGACACCTTCCCCGCAGGCAGCCCTTCAACAGTGTATGTGAAGAAGGACAGCGCAGGCATAGTCTACAGTGAATTCCTCAACAATACAGGGAATGTCCCAGTCACGCTCACATTTACTTATGCAGGTGATTTCTTCACCTACATTATGGACAATGCGCACACAACAGCTTCACTCACCCTGAATGCTGGCGAGAAAAAGGTTTTCCATGTCTATAACGCAAGGACAAATCCTCTCTCTGCATACTCCCTGAGCATAACTGCAAAGAATGCAACAACCACCCAGTTCACAAAATCTTTGCAGGTGCTCATCGATGGCAATGCCCCATCTGTCTCTATTATCAACCCGGCAAATGGCGCATTTGTCAATGGCATGATTCCCTTTAATGCGGGGGCAGTTGATGACAAGCACTTGGAAAGGATTGAGTTTTTTGCAGGAAACACTCTCATAAAGAACGATACTTCATTGTCATTTTCTTCTCAGCTGAACACCTCAGCGTATCCTGAAGGATCCTTGGCCTTGCAAGCAAAAGCCTTTGATGCAGCAGGGAACATGAACAGCTCAGAGATCACTGTCAATGTGAATAACCAGGATAATGCACCGATTGTTGCTTTCACGTACCCTGATTATTCCCTCCTTGAAGAGACTGTTGACACAACGCTCAACGCAACAAAGATATTTAGCTCACCAGATGGAAAAGACCTGTTTTTCAGCGGTGCTACGGCCCATCTGGCTGTTGCAATCAACCAGCAAACAGGTATTGTGACCTTGACCCCTCCAGCAGATTTTTTTGGTACCGACAATGTCACCCTGACAGCAACTGACACATCAGGCTTGAATGCAACTGATACGATTCGAGTGACAGTCACTAATGTCAATGATGTGCCAACTGTTCCAGTGATCATCTCGCCAGTAAATGGCGCATTGGTTGCAAACCCGACAGGCAATGCAAGCTTGCAATGGCAAAGGGGGGCAGATGCAGATAATGATCAGTTGTCATACAAAGTGGAAATTTCGAATGAATCATCCGGCAGCCCAGTCATCTTCTCCCATATGACAGAAGACAATAATATCACAGTCCTGGGCCTAGATCTCAACCATAGCTATTACTGGCATGTCGCTGCATTCGACAACCATAACTATTCCGCTTTCTCACCTTTGAGGGGATTTACATTGATGAGCAACCTCCCTCCAGCTATTGATCGGATCGAGTGGAACAATTCCAATACCACTGGCAATGGGTCCACAGTCCCTGTGATGGAGGGCAGCACACTCACAATCATGCCAGTAATCAGTGATCCTGATGGTGATTCTTTCACGGTCTCATGGAGCCTGGACAATGGAATCAATCAGGCAGGGAATACCTTTTCTTATACTCCCGGATTCAATGAGTCAGGAACACATTCCCTTTTCCTTCGGGCCGTTGACAACCATTCAAATGAGGGTTCAGCAGTAATTATGATAAATGTTCAGGACACAAACCACGTTCCTGTTCTCTCTGAACACTCCATTAACGCACTAGTGAATGAAAAAATGCGATATTCCCAGCTAATCAGTGCATCTGATGAGGATATTGCATTTGGCGATTCCTTGACATTCAGCGAGAATTCGCCTGTTGCGACCATAACAAAACTAAATCAGACAACAGCTAATTTTTCCTTCCTTGCAAATACGCCAGGTGTCTATAACACAACTATCACTGTGGTGGATATTCAGGGGACAAGCGACACTGCCCAGGCCGTCATAACAGTCCAAAATATCAATGATGCACCGGTTATTTCTTCTTCAACACCAACAACACTCACCGTGGCATTTGCTCCGGGCACAAATAAGACATTCTCAATTACAGCAGCTGATGAGGATAATGACAATCTGACGTATACCTGGAAAAAGGATGCGGCAGTCATTGGCTCATCCCCATCGCAGGTATTCTCATCTGCAGCAGCTGGAACATTCAATGTCTCTGTGACAGTCAGTGATGGCCAGGTATCAACGCAGCATTCATGGAGAGTCATTGTCTCAAACCTCCCGGTAACGGAAGGGTTTGATGGTGCAACAACAGACTTTTCATCCGTTCCAGACCTCAATAATGTGCCAGGTGTTGTCCTGGAGTTGAGTGAATTTGGCAAGATCGAATTTCTGGGGCCAATCAACATGAGCGGGATGATTGACCTGGTCAACAACGTGAAGATTGGCAGAGTTGTTGCAGTAAACTCGGGCGAATTGCCAAGGCTAAGTGTCCCGGCAAGGGTCACATTGAGAAAACAATCATACACGACAGCGCCTGCTATACTATTCAGCAATGGCTTTACCACAAATGCTTCTCTTGTGAATCAAAGATGCAATTCGTGCAATGTGAGCTCGTATTCTCCAGTTCCTCCAACAACTGATGGGACGGTTGTCTTTACTGTGCCAGGGTTCTCATCCTACAGGGCAGGAGACGATCCCGCAGTCACAAACCATGCGCCAGTCTTTATCACAAGCCCGCTGACAACAGCACGGGTCAACCAGACATATGTGTATGCCCCAGGCACAATTGATGGTGATGGTGATGCAATTACCCTCTCCCTCGAGCAGGGCCCGGGAGGCATGACAATGGTAAATGGTGTCATTTCTTATTCTCCGACAGCTGCGCAAGTGGGGTTCCAGCATGTCATCATCAAGGCAACTGATGGCATTGCAACATCCAGGCAGGAATACCAGCTCGAGGTCAAGCCGGAGACAAAGATGGTCATCTCCCAGATCGATGTTCGGATTGATGGGAAGAAAGAGTCACGGCTGCAGGATGGAGACACTATTAATAAGGAAGCAGCGCCAGGGAGCAGTGTCCAGTTTGAGGTGGAAGTCGAGAACCTTTATTCAAGATCTGAAGATGTTGATATAGAGGATGTTGAAGTGACAGTGACTATCAGGGACATTGATGATGGTGATGATATTGATGAGATATCCAATGAGGTGGACATTCAGGCTGATGATACCGAGACGGCAAACCTTGATTTCGCCATTCCCCTGCAGGTTGATGAGGATGATTATGTTGTGGTCATTGAAGTTGAGGGGAGAGACAAGTTTGGCAATAGGTATCGGGAAACCCAGAATGTGAAGTTAACGGTGCAAAAGGAACGCCACGAACTTCTCATCCAATCCTTTTCTCTAGATAATGAGGTTGTTGCCTGCGACAGGAGAGGAAGCGCATCTGTCACGGTCTATAATCTTGGCAGGGACCGGGAAGATGATGTGGTAATCGAACTCGTCAACAGCCAGCTTGGCATCAAGAGCAAGGTTGAGAATCTCAGGCTCCAGGAGGGGACTGATAGCGATGCAGAATACCGGCATACGTTCGCTTTTTCTGTTCCAGGCGATGCTGGTTCAGGGCTCTACCCTTTGACGATCAATGCATATTATGATATAAATAGCCTGAGCGCGACAAAGTCCGTTGCCCTCGAAGTGCAGGATTGCCAGGCAGCCCAGCCAATTGTCCCGTCAAGGCCAACAGTGCCAAGTGGTAGTGCAAGCTCAGGCAGTGAGATAACAGAAGTGCAGCTGGTTCCAGGAACGACGTCATTTATTGGTTCTGGCCAGACGATTGTCTCAACACCGCAAGGAACAAGGCAGCCATCCGTCACGTTTAGGGACTCTGAATCTTACATCATAGGATTAGTCATTGCATTCATTGTGATGCTCGGGATTATCATCTATCTCTTTGGTGTCTTGCTGTTTAGCAAGTAGGACTCAAAGGCCATAATGCTTTTATAGCATTATTTTTTTACTTCTTTTATGTATAGCAAATCCTCCCTGGCAACACTCGCAACATTCTTTTCATGTATTATCCTCCTGCTCCTGATTATGCCTTCTGGCGGATCACTTGAGCAGAGTTCTGACCAGAAGCTGCAGGAAAACCAGGTGTACCGGGCAACGCCCCAAAGATTTGTTGGGGGTCAGATTCAGGCAAGGACTGCTGTTGCCAGGGTAGGGATTGCTCCAGAAGAGATTATTAATGAGCAAAAGGATAAACTAGGCATAGATCCGGCATCGCTCATCAGGGTGGATGAATGGTCAAAAGGAAGGATCTCCTCTGCGACATTTATCCAGACATACAATGGCATTCCAATCTATGATTCGGAAGTGGGAATAACAATGATTGATGGCAAGGCAGTCCTTCTTGGTTCCAGGGCAAGCTTGCCAAAAGAGATCGATACAACGCCAAGAATCAATGCGGCAATGGCAGAGGCTCTCGCGAGAACACAGCTAACACCGCTAAGTGACGAGCGCATCGCTCAGCATTCAGCGCCTTCCCTGATGATTTATAGAGATGAGAATCGAGTAGCTCTTTCGTTCATGCTAGGGTTCCTCCTCGAGGAGCCTCCAGAAGAACTCACCATTTTTATCGATGCAAAGACGGGGGAGATTTTGGCAAGAAAAGACACCTTGAGGGATACAGCGCCAACCATGAGCGTCTCAGGGGTTGTTTTAGCTCCAATCTATCAAGAGAACATCTATGATGGGCTGACTCTTGCTCCTCTGCCAAACCTGTATGTCAATTTCTTTGATGAGGATGGCGCAACTGATGAAAAGCTGGGAGAATCCCCCTACATAACTTCCAGCAACGGCTCGTATAATGCGTCCCAGATAAATATCATGACTGATCCTGGTCCATTGCCAGGCCAGCCTGTTATCAGGGCATCATTAGAGGGCCTGTTTGTGAAGGTAGTTGATGCAGACGGTCCGGAAGAGGAAATCAAGCAAGAAATCGTTGCTGATGAGAATGGAAATGCGAAAAATAACATTTCTTTTCCAGCAGGCACAGAATCCAATGTGTATTACCAGATCAACAGGGGGCATGAATTTATATCATCTTTTGGGTTTTCAAAGATTGACTTCCAGATTCCTGCCGTTGTTGGGTATGGGACAAATTATTGCAATGCGTTCTATTCTGGCTTGGATAACCTGCTCGCTTTTGGTGATGGCATCCCAAGCCAGGACTGCAACAACCTCGCCCTTGATTCGGATGTGATTCTCCATGAGTATGGCCATGCCATCCTCCACCAGGTGTATGATCCGCCATATGATGGCCAGTCCGGAGCAATCGATGAAGCATTCGCTGATTATTTTGCCTGCTCAATGAATGATGATCCTGTCCAGGGCGAAGGAACATTTATCGGCGGCGCAAGAGACATATCGATCGATAGGAGATACCCTGAAGACATTGTTGGGGAGGTCCATGATGATAGCTTGATCCTGAGCAGCGCGCTCTGGGATATTCGCCAGGCTCTAGGAAAGGAGACAACTGATACTCTTGTTATCACCGCCCTCCAGATAAGCCCCCACCCTTATTCATTTGCAGACTACTTGGAGAACATGATCATAGCTGATGACAATAATGCAAATCTGGCTGATGGCACCCCTAACCGTCAATTGATTTGCTTTGCATTCCAGCAGCATGGCATCAACAGCTCCCTTTGCCAAGGGATCGTCCCGCCGGTGTGCACCCCTTCTTTTATTTCAGTGCCGTCTAGTGCAATCATCAATCAGAATGTGACAATCATTTGGAACAATCCTTGTGATTCTATAAGCACAAGGATCCTTGCCTGCTCTCCGGCAGTAGCAGAGTGCAATCCTGGCTCCTTTGATTTTATGTCAACAGCATACAGCGGCCCAGCTGGAAACTTTTCACATGATGATTTTTTCCACCTTCTGGGCAATTGGCACATCCTCATCCAGACATTGAACAATGGTAAGGTATGGTATTCAAATGTGGCAGCTATTCCTGTTGCGAATCAACTATCGCTGACGAGCGCCACATGGTATGTTTCTCCAGTAGGGAATGATAATAATGCAGGCACAACAGACAGCCCATTCAAGACACTGACAAAAGCTGTTTCCATGGCAAGTCCGGGAGGTATAATCCAGCTTCTTCCCGGAACGTATCATATCGCTTCGGAGATGGTCTTTTCAAAACAAGGTCTCCCCGGAGCTCCAATCACCATAAAAGGAAACGGTCTGGCGATCCTTGATGGCACGGGCATGACCGGAAGGGATATCCTCCACCTCTCAAGATATCAGCAGGAGAATCATGGGATGTATTGGGTGATCGATGGCCTAAAGATTATGCATGCACCGCGCGCAGGCATTCGCCTCAGCTGGGTGGACCAGGTGAGGCTGAATAATGTTGAGGTAGGGTATAATGGCGTGTGGGGGGTTTTTACTGATTTTGCGAACAACATAACCGTCACAAGCCTCAACGCTCATCATTCCGGCGAGCAGCACGGCATCTATTTCAGCAACTCTGGTGACAATAATTCCCTCATCAACAGCACCCTCCATGATAACATCGGCTGTGGTTCTCATAACAATGCTGACGCATCAATGGGAGGTGATGGGACAAGCTCCAATTTTATCATTGCAAACAACATTATCTCCAACAACAGCTGCTGCATCAATCTTGATGGTGTGAGAGAATCCCAGATATACAACAATCTCTGCTACAACAACCGGGCCGTTGGCATCGCCACATTCGCAGGCAATGGCATCAACCCAGGCAGTAATACCATTGTCCATAACACAATCTATTACCAGCCAGAAGTCGTTGGCAATCCGTTCCCGATGACAATCAAGGGCGGCTCAAAGGATAACATCATCGCAAACAATATCATGATTGGAGGATCCCGGCCGGTAATCGAGATTGACAGCCAGTCCCAACAGCAGGCATTTGTTGATTACAACGCATACTTCAAGCCTTCCGGCAAGTGGTTCTCGTATGAGGATCATGCATTGCTCTCGTTTGATGACTGGAAAAATCAGTTCGGTTTCGATGCGCATTCTCTTGCATTGATTTTTCCAGAGGAAGTCTTCGTAAACTTGTCAGCTGCAGATTTCAGGCAGAGAAACACAAGCGCAACAATAAACGCTGGCACCAACTCTCATTCCATTCCTTTCGATCTCCAAGGCAACGCAAGACCAGAAGAAATCATCGTTGATATTGGTGCATTTGAAGGAGGCATACCAGTAGTGCTGCTTAATTCCACCCCTCCGGATGCCAACAACACTGTTCCAGGGAATGAATCAGGGGATAATGAGACTGCACCATGCACTATTGCATTATTTTCTCCTGCGCCGCAAATCTACACTTCCAGAAGAATCCTATTCTCCCTTAATTTCTCCACGGAGGGGAAGCTTTCTTTTGTTGATGATATCGATGACAGACCAAGAAACAAGACCCTTTGTCCAAAATGTGATGAGTATGGATTCACTCGCCAAAAGTTTGTCACCATGAATGATGGCCCTCATCAGCTCCGTTTCTATCTTGATACAGGAACAAAAGATTGTGAAGCAGCAATCAATTTCACTGTTGACAGCATGAAGCCAAGGATCAGGAATATTCGCCCGATGAGAGGGTATGCAAATGGTTCATTTGTGGTGGAATATCAGGAGGAGAACCTTCTCAATGCAACATTGATGATTAATGGCCAGCCGGCATTTGCTCCCCAGTGCGGATCCGGCAAGAAAGAATCCTGTTCTTTCTTTTATTCCCTGGCACAATATGAAGGACAGACAATAGTATACAACATTGTATTGATGGATATTGCAGGAAACACTGGAGCTTCAAAGGCAAAATCGTTGGAGGTTGATTCCCTGCCGCCAGTATTCACTTTGCTTGATGTGACAAGACAAGGAAATTATGTTTTCATCGATGTCCAGACGGATGAAAGAGCAAAGATATCTTATGAATATTTTGATGGCAGGAGGATGAGGACCATTAATTTATGCACGAATTGCAACCAGAAAACTCAAAAGAGGTTCATCAAGGAGCAGCCGGTAGACATCACAATCACTGCGATAGATAAGGCCGGGAACACAGCTTTCCGGAATGTTTCCGGTACCTGAGTGTCACCATCCTGTGACGATACCACCAGCTAATGAGAACAGAATAGAAATGTTTTTATAAACTCATCAAAGTATCTCTTGAGCATGGGGGGCATTCCATGAGCGAAGGTATCACATTTGTTCTTTCTGACGAAGTTCCAAATCGTTCTGGTAGGCAGCTGACTATGGTCCAGGTGGGGCCGGTGCAGATGGGGGCTACTGCCGAGGAGGTCAATAGGTTTCTTGGGACAAAGATAACAGGGCTCACCCGTGTCGATACGTATCTCTTGTATCACCAAGCAGGGGTGGAAGGGTTAGAAAGGCTCGCAGAAGGCCTGCCATTTGTTGACCCATTCATCCAGCGGGCAACAGTCAATGAACCGCTCATGCTTCATCTTCCTTCAGGCCAAGTATCCGGTGCAGACTATGTCATTAGTACAATGCTGCGGCCGGGAACTTCCGATGCGAGTGGGGATATCATGCTCGACCAGGGTCTCGGGTTCCTTGGCACCCCACGGCAAGAGGAAGATAGGGGATTTTACGCGCCGCAATATTTCATCTCTGGGGAATTGGACCCAGAGCAAATCGTTCAGGTATCAGAATTCCTTGCAAATCCAGACCTGTGCCAGATCAATCGTTTTTCTTTCGATCAATATGTGAATGGCATCACGCTCGAAGCACCAATCGTGACACTCCCGCCCCAGCGCAGGGTCGAGCGGTTTGACTTATCAGCCATGTCTGATGATGAGCTCCTCGAGCTGAACAAGACGCGAAGATTGGCTGCAACCCTCGAAGAGCTCCAGCAGCTCCGTGACATTTTCGCTGATCAGCAGTACATTTCAGTCAGGCAGCAGCATGGCCTGGATCATCGCATCACTGATGTTGAACTCGAGACATGGTTTGGCCTTCGCTCAGAGCACTGCTTCCATAAAGAGTTCAACGCGATCATCACGCTTGATGATCTTGTTGGTGATCCAATCTTTGCCAGGGCTGCAGAGAGGGGTCTGCTCAGGAGAACAGATGATAGCAAGTACATCCTTGATGATGGCATTTTCAAGACATTCATCCAGCGCCCGACCCAGAGGGTGTTTGATCGCTTGGAGGAACGGGGCAATAACTGGATCGCCTCCATGTTTGAAGACAACGCATCAGCGGTTCTCTATGATGAAGATTTCATGTTCGCATTGAAGTGGGAGACGCACAATTCCCCATCAAATAAGGAACCCGTTGAGGGGGCAAAGACTGGTATTGATGGTGTCAACAGGGATATTTTTGGGATGGGAAGAGGAACGTTCCAAGCAATCGCTAATTTCTTCTTGTATTGCACTGGTGATCCAAAATATAAAGGCTGGCTTCCGAAAGGCGTCAAGCACCCGTATTACATTCTCAAGAACATCACGAAAGGTGTACGCCAGGGCGGCAATGAGTCCCAGATCGGAACGCTTGGTGGCGATGTCATCATTGATCCTCAGTATATCGCAAAATGCTTGGTACATTGTGGAACGGTTGGCTGGTCTCCTGTCAAGGATCCAGATGGCAAGCCCTGGATCGAGAAAATTGCATCCATCGATGATCTTGTCGCTGTTGTTGGCCAAGCCGTCGGTGTTGATGGTATTCACGGCGCAACAGAATCTTCTCTTATTGCTGATAAGTTCATTTCCCTCGGCCATGTTCAGGCTGATTATTCATATATCCAGGCAAAGATGAAGGAGTTCATCTTAGAAGCTGCGCGCCTTGGCTATTTTACAGCGATCACTGATTGTGGTGCGATGGGTATTGGCTCGGCAACGCATGAATTAGCACGCCAGACTGGCGGCCTTGATATGGATCTTGCACGGCATCCTGTCAAGTACCATGGTATCCAGCCCTGGCAGATCAATTGTTCTGAGACACAAGACAGGATGGTAGTCGTTTTCAATCCTGATCACCTCGATGACTTAGAAGCGCTCGCAAGAAAGCATGATGTTCCCTTCACTGTCCTTGGCAATATGAGCAGCTCTGGGTATATCCATCTTCGCTTTGAGGATGAGACGGTCGGCTTGCTCGATATTCAGAGGTTGTTTGATAAGAATCCGAGAAAGCGCATGCACGCAACATGGACCGGCATCAAGAAAACAATTCTTGAGTCGTATGGTGAATACTCGATCGAACAATCACTCTGCATGGTCATGTCCCAGCCGGACGTCGCTTCAAAGGAATGGTTCTTCCGGCAAAAAGATTCTCAGGTTGGCGGGATGACTGTCCAGGGACCGCTCCTTGGAAGAAGGCAGGAAGTCCAGGCTGACTGCACCATCCAAAAACCTCTTGACACGATTGGAAGGGATAATGGTGCAATTGCATACGCAATCGGATCCGCGCCAAAATTATCCGATGTTGACCCGTACCATGCAGCGATCCGCTCGATCATAGATATGGCAGGAAAAGTGATTGCGGTTGGAGGAGACTTGCCCGACATGACAACGCCCAGATGGGATGCCTGGGCTATTTGCGGCAATTATTGCCAGCCGAATTCTGATGGCAACACAACACTCACAAGAAGAAGTGGTGAGTTCAATCTTGCCTCACTCCTGCGGGAAGGAATTGCAGTCCACGAAGTTATCGACACATTAAATCTTCCTGTCACCTCAGGAAAGGATAGCATGAAATGTTCGTGTGTGTATGATGTTCCAGATGATTTCACTCTTGAGCAGCTTCCTGTCGATCTTCGCGAACATGTTACCTTAGTCCAGGATCCAAAGACGGGAGAACGCCAGATCGAGATCCATGATCCAGATTCCTATGTGTCATCTTGTGCTGTCAAGATTCATGATGTCAATAAGACGGTTGATGCATCATTCAAGCAGGCAGGCGACCTTATCTATGTTGTTGGTGTCACAAGGCCGGAATTAGCAGCATCACAGTTTGCTCAAGCCGCGGGCTATGCTGAACGCGAAAGGCCTCTTCATGGAGGTGAATGTCCAACAGTTGACCTCAAGACATTTGAAGGCACAGCAAGGGCAATCTATAATGCGATTAATGATGAGAGTGTGGCATCGTGCACATACATCCATAATGGCGGCTTTGGCGCAGCGCTGGCAAGGTCTGCGATGGCAGGGGAGCTAGGAGCTGAAGTGCATATTGCAGATATCAGGCAGGAAGGGTGTTCTTCTGTTGATGAGATATTGTATGCTGAGACCCCTGGAAGGTTTATTGTCACAATCACCCCAGAAGACCAGGCTGCATTCGAGATGCGCATGGAAAGCAAGAATGTTGTGTATAGCCAGGTTGGAACAGTGACTGGCGGTCCGTATTCATCATTATCATTTATCCATGAAAACGGCAGGGGAGAACTCGTGCGTCTTCCGCAAGTAAAGCAGGCATTCCAAATCCCGCTCAGGTTTGACTTGGATGCGTTGGTAGAACAATAATGGTAAAAGCATATGTGCTCTACGGAAATGGTATAGGCTGCCATAACGAGGCAGTCCATGCATACCAGATGGCAGGGGCAAAAGCAGAATTATTGCACTTCAACGAATTGTTGGCTGGAAGGGATATATCTGATAGTCAGATATTGAACATTTCCGGCGGGTTTATGCATGGTGATGTTGGCGGTTCTGCCATTGCTGCTGCAAATGAGATTGCCACGACAAGGTTTGATGCAGCGACGTTAAAGGAATTACTGCTGGAGTATGCAGATACGGGCAACCTGATCTTTGGCCAGTGCAACGGCTTCCAATTGGAAGTAAAGCTTGGACTTCTCCCGGGCATTGATCAGATCTATGAGCAGCAATGCACCCTCACGACAAACGATTGTGGCATTTACCGTGTCGATTTTGTCCAGCACAAGGTTGCCCGGGAACACTACGCGTTTGAAGGGATCGAGTACGTTGGATTATGGTGCCGTCATGGCGAGGGCAAGATGGTGTTTTGGACCCCTGAAGGTTCCATTCTCCAGGACCTGGGCGAGCAGTGGTTGCAGACTGTCCTGGAACGGCATGTGCTGATGTATTATGTTGATCCAGATGGTAGCCCAACTGAACAATTTCCCTATTCGCCGAATGGCTCTGTTAAGGCGATCGCTGGCCTTGTCGATCCTTCAGGGAATATCATTGGCAACATGGCCCATCCAGAGGTGAGTGTGCATGCATCCAGCCATCCTGCTTGGTATCAGATGAAAGACAACCTTCGAAGGAGGGGCGTGAAATCAAAAGATTTAACAGAAGAGCATCTGACCGATATTGGATTGCGTGTGTTCAAAAATATTGTGAGTCATTTTAGGTGAGAAAATGGACAGCTATCTTCCAATTTATGCTGGGAAACCTGAGGATGTTACCTGGGTTGGCTTTGGGTCGGGCGCAGGGACTAACCTGAGAGAATGCGCACGAGTGATTCCTCCTGCCGCCCTTCTTACAGATAAGCCTTCTGCAGGGTTATTATCCTTGAACATTTTTGCTGATACACCAAAAATTGTTCTCAATGGATATCGATCATGCGGAAGCTGGGTACAAGCCAGGGGCGACCCCGAACGCGAAGCGGAGTATGGAAGAAGATCAGTACAATTTAATACTGACATTTTAAGTGAGCTTCGGTCGTTTGAAGAGCGATCCGGGAGGCATATTGATTTAATTGTTCTTGGAGGATACATGAGGCTCATTTTGGATCCATTGCTCGGTGGATTCCCGGATATGATTGTGAATGTCCATCCTTCTTATCTCCCGCTTACAGGAAGAACAAATGGGGAAAACATCCATCGGGCATATACAGGAGACGATGCGGTGTTTGATGCACTCATGGATGGCGCTAGATCTACCAGATCTTCTGTTATCATTGTTGATGGAAAAGCGGATCATGGAGAAATTTTGACTCAAGGTCCAGAACTTCTTGTTGATGATGAAGGTTTGAGAATATTTAGTCAAACATGTTCATCAAGCTTCATGCATGGGCCTGTAACAGAAGCAATTTCTGAGGAACAACGTGCATATGCTGATGGCCACCAGAGCAGGCAAAAAGAGGCAAGCGACTGGCCTGCATTGACAACGGCCTTGCGAATGATCGCTAATGGAAGGATTGCACTCGGCCTCAACAAGGAATTATTTGGAGAGTGGCGGTATGTTTTTGTTGATGGAAAAAGAATGCCTTATACGGGATTTGAGGTAAAGCCATGACCAAAAGAGACGAATATGCAGAGCAGGTCATCAGGAAAGGCGATGAAGGCTCTCGATTATTGGAGGAGATGTGCCAGCAGACGTGTGATGGTGCCCGTTTTGTCTCGTATGAAGGCCCAGAAGGCTATATGGTGCGAGGACTTCGTCTTCCAAGGGACCATAAGGTTGTCGTGCACGCGGTTGGTGGCAATCCCAGTACAAAATCATTTCCTGATTATGTCCAATCAGCGATGAGCAATCTCAAAGAACAGGCAGCCCTTATCGGTGCGAATCTTGTTTCCATCATCAATGTTCTGGACACTCATGGGACAGATGACTTATCTGATGTTCTGCGATATCGCGAAGTTCTTGGTAATGAGGCGTTGGCCAACCATATTTCGGTTATCAATGGGGAGTATGCTATTTTAGGGGCAATGATCAATCCTGCCATCGTTGCAAATGTCAATCTGATTGGGGTGAGCATTGCAAAACCGGGAAGGAATGGCAGCCTTCAGCGCTTCAATCATCATTATGGGTATTTTGATCATGAAGGCATGCTTGTTACGGGGAATGGTGATGGTGTGGGCACAAAAGTTGAAGTGTATGCCCGCGCTGAAAAGTTTGCTCTGGGCATTGATGACCTTCTTGCTATGATTCTTGATGATTCCATTAAGAGGGGAGCAATTCCCCGCCTTGTTGCTTCATTGCTCGAGGCATACCAGCAAATTCCCATTCCTAACATGAGAGCAACCCTTCAGCGCCGGGCAGCGGAGATGGGTGTGCTTGGCATCTTGCAGACAGAGCGTGTTGGCCAGCGCATTGTCGGATGGAGGCCTGGTGTAAGAGCGTATAATCTTTCCGGTGCTGCTATCTGCACAATTGCTGATGACCGGATTGCTCATCCTTTAGTCCCGGAAGAAGGGGACTATATTCTTGCTGTGACATCCACAGAAAATCCCCGCGCTAATGGGATTACTGACAGAAGAAAAGTTCCAGCCCGGTTATGGGGTGAGTCATGGCATTTGAACCCTGATCCCTTTGTCCAGGAATACCTCGCATATTTAATCTCTCCTTCAACTGTGCTTTTCCCTGCATACCGTGAGCTTGTGGATAAGAGGGTGGCAACAGCACTCTATCATAATTCCGGCGGCGCATGGGAGAAAAAGTTTGGCCATCCCATCGCCCAAAGAGGGTTATATGCTGCTCTGCATGACATTCCTCCTCCAAATGAGATGGACAAATTTGTGATGGAACAGAGCGGCACAGAAATCAGGAATGCGTATGGTAAGTGGCCCATGGGTGTTGATGGATTTGTTACAACAAGAGACCCTGAAGAAGCACAGAGGGTTCTTCAATCACATGGCTTAGAAGGCCATCAGATTGGCAGGCTTATCAAGGATACAGAAGACAAGGCAGGCATCTCTTTTACCGCGTACGATGGGACAATGATTTCTTTCTCTTGAAAAAGGGATGGATGGGAGATAAGGGTCTTCTCCCATTACTAAGCGAAAGCATTTTAAACAATAAAGATACCTCATAGACTATGAATTACCTCACTGTAGAAAGGGTCATTGAACTCAACTGCCTCGCATTAAGCCTTATCCCGGCAAAGAAAGCAGATAGCGCTAAAGTATTAAGCGCGATGAAAATACATCAAGTACTTGATGCTTGTGAACAAGATGAGGGTGATGTGTTTAATAAGGCTGCAGTTGTGTTGGAAGGACTTATCAAGGCTCACGCATTTGCAAGTGGCAACAGGAGAACAGCTTTCCTTGCAATGAAAGAATTCCTAAAAATAAACAATAAGACTACTAAGGTCAATGGTGTCCCAGATCAAGCAGTAGTTCTTCAGGGGATAAGGGAAGGATATTATCAGCACGAAGAGATTCGGGAGTGGATCAAAGATGGAACAATCAGACCGTTCAAAAGAAAGGCATAAAATCCTCATGGAAGAACTCAAAAAGTTCAATGATCTAGTAAAGGGTCATAGGAAACTTCTTGAAGCGATAGGGGAACTATAATCTTCATAGAATCCCCCAAATAATTCTTCTTTTTTCGTCCACGCCACGACTCCATAAGCTTATAGATCATATCTGGCAAGGAGAAAAGTGCCGATCGGGAGCAAAACATTTAAATAATATTAAATAATCTTATTTAACACGCATGGTGTTGAAAACATTCAACGTGGAAGAAGAAGCATATAAGAGATTCTCTGATCATTGCAAAAGCAATGGCCTGAGCATGAGCAAACAGATAGACTTCTTCATACGATCGGTTATCGAAGAGGAACCAAAAGCAAAGCAGGAATATCTGGAAAAGCTTGAAAGGATTCGGGTACAGCCCAAAATCAAGGTCGGTTCTCTTCAACAATTGAAAAACCGGTATAGATAATGTATTCACTTGAAATCACCCCACAAGTCGACAAGATATTCTCAAAGCTGTCGAAGAGATACCCAAAACAGATGGATATCATTTACAAGAAGGTAGAACAAATCATTCAGAACCCCTACCACTTCAAGCCATTGAAAGGTGATATGCATGGAGCAAGACGGGTGCATATCGGCAAATCTTTCGTCTTGAGATATGAGATTAACGAGGAAAAAAGGAGGTGATACTTCTTGATTATGACCACCATGATAGTATTTATTGATCGTTTTCTTCAACTCTTCAGAGAATTCCCTGTTTCAGGCAGTTTAAAACCACAACATTTAAATAAGACAATAGCTTACTTTGTCTTACCATGGAATCAATTACTATCAAAGTCGAGGAAAACCTGGCAAGGGAAATCGATAAGGCAATGGTGCCGGATTACAGCACAAAAACCGAATTCATCAGGGAAGCGATAAGAGAGAAGCTAAATAAAATAAGAAAGGAGAAAGCTTTACTTCAGTTGAAAAGGATATACCAATCGTCAAAAAAAATGACCAGTGAGGATAAGATGCAAAAGGCCGGGGAAAGAGCGTTTGCAGAGTTAGAAAGAGAGATCAGATAAGTTTTCCTGGCGGCAATGCGATAGTGACATCATATAATTTCTGAAAATGTGCATCTGTCGCAACTAGTTGGATGTTGTTGTCCCGGGCAATGATTGCGTGAAGTGCATCCTTCTTGGGGACATCTTTTTGGTGAGCTAATTTTTTTTGCTTCGGCTAATTGGTGTTTATAGATATGGATATGCCTCAAGTGCGATCGGAAGAGGTGAAAGATGACAGCAACCTCCTCCTTGGAATATCCAAGATGCTTAAATTCCTTGATGGTTAAGTCAGAATAACAGACCAGAGAATCGTTGATAATAATTTTAAGGAGTAGTTTCAGGGCAAGCTCGCTATTTTTTCCTCTTTTCTCATAAAGATCCAACCAGATCGATGTGTCAAGATAATACCTCTCTTTCATGATAAAAATCCATGTTTATGGGTATATATAGCTGATGCAGAAGAACTTGGTAAAAATTCGGGAGAGTAAGTCATTATTCGTTAAAGAGGTGATAAACTCAATTTTTTGTTTTGCTCGATAAAGAAAAAGCAGTCGTCAACAATAACACCACCGGCGGCAAACCAGTTTTCTTCCTTTCGGTCAGAAAAATTCGGCTTAGATACTAAGCCGTTTGCGCCAGTGTTATTGTTTCCTCCTTGCAGGGCACTTCATGCTTGCTGTCTTTTTCTGAAGGCAAAACAAAAACTCTGTTCTTCGCTTGTCCTCGCCGCTTCGTAGCTCGGAGAATGTAACAGGCGCCGATGATAATCCTTCTTTTTTCGTCCACTCTACGACTCCATACATTAATACGCTGGTTTGCATCAATCTATGAATACGGAACATTTAAATATATGGTTATAAACCATAATATTATGGTTTATAATGGCTAATGAAAAACTAGGGATACTGCAGTTATTGATTGAAAACAAAGAAGAGAAGTGGAGCATAAGGCAGATCTCACTTCAAAGAAGGATCAACTATAAATCTGCATATCAGGCGGTAAAAAAATTGGAAAAAGAGGGTGTGGTGAATCTCGAAAAAATGGGGAATGTCACACTGTGCTCTTTCAACAGCAAATGCAACAGCACAACTTTTGCTGCAGAAGAAGGGAGAAGAAACGAAGCGATAAGGGATAAGAAAGTGAGCGCTGTCTTCTCATCATTAGATGATATCCCTGAGTTATATATTGCCCTTCTCTTTGGATCACAAGTGAAGGGAACAGCGGCCAGGTCATCTGATATTGACTTGCTTATTATTAGTGAGCAGGTCCAGAAGATTCAGGAGGAATTATCAGTCCTGCCGCTGCAAATTCATATCACTGCTCTTACCTTAAAGGAGTTCATTTCTATGCTCAAAAGCAAGGAACGCACAATAGTGAGCGAAGCAGTAAAGAAAAATATTATCCTGGTGGGAATAGAAGATTATTACCGGGTGCTGGGCAATGCTTTCTGAAAAAAATATAAAAGAAGCTGAATCACATGTTCGTTTATATCTTGGAGAAGATATGCTGAGACATGTAAAAGAGAAAAACCCTCTTATCATGAAAACGCTGACGAAGAATTCACCGGAAAGCATCAAGGTGGCAGAGCTGCTCTTCGAGGGGAATCATTCAGACCTTTGGACCATCGTCTCTGCATACTACTCCATGTTTTACATTGCTAATGCTGTTCTCTACATGGAAGGATTCAAGGTTGGAGAGAAGATACCCCATAAAGTGACAGCTGATGCATTGATCGTTTTTATCAGAAAAAGATTAGCAGATACTCTCATCGAAGAGTATGAAAAGATAAAAGATGACGTCCTTCCAGGCATTAAAGCCGATGAGATCATAGACGCATTTGATCATGAGAGGTCAAAAAGGAATTTTCTCCAATATACAACAACTGAAGAGGTGAAGCGGGAAAAGGCAAATACTTCATTGATAAGAGCAAAAGAATTCGTATATGAGATGAACAGCTTGATCAGAAGAGGGGCTGGGTAGTTATAAAATCCGAAGATTTCGTTTTTCTTCACTCCGCAGAAAAACCTTGATGAGCCAAGGGGTTTATATTTGATTTGAAACAAAATACTTCTTTTACAAAGAGCTTTTTTCGTCCACTCTACGACTCACAAAGCTTTTATACCTATGAACGTATATCTAATAAGTCTTAAATCTCAAAGGAAGATATGTGAAATAAAGGAGGATAATGCTCTTAAGATGAATGAAGAACGGACAAGAAGAGGATTATTACCATCTCACTGGACATTCTTGCGTGAGGTTTTTAAGCAATAAAGATTATTTCAGGTAAAATGCCATTTCCCACGCTGGGTAAATGGCTCAGGGAAAAACATGGACATGGCTAAAACTCTTGTGGTCTTCCAAGGAAAGAATATAAGAAGGACATGGTTTAACAATGAATGGTGGTTCTCGGTAGTTGACATTATTGGTGCATTAACTCAGACAGATAGAGCCAGAAAGTATTGGTCTGACCTAAAAACAAAGCTTCAAGATGAAGGTTTTGAAGTGTCCGAAAAAATCGGACAGTTGAAATTAATGGCAGAAGATGGCAAAGTAAGGCTTACAGACTGTGCCAATACGAAAAATATATTCAGAATTATCCAGTCGATCCCTTCTCCTAAAGCAGAACCATTCAAGCAGTGGTTAGCGCAGGTAGGCTATGAAAGGGTGCAGGAGATAGAGGATCCAGAGCTCAGTCAGAAACGTATGAAGGAGCTATATAAATCAGAAATCCGCTGCTCAACACTAACCCCGACCTGAAGGTAGGGGTATGACATGCCTCGCTTCTACACGCGGATTTCTGGTGTAGAATTGGGCACTCACCCTAAAGGGCGGGGTATGACACCCAATTCAACAATCAAAAGGCTATTCTGATGATTGGATTGAAAAAAGAGTCCGAGGCATTGCCGTAAGGGATGAACTAACAGATGAGTGGAAAAAAAGAGGTGTTAAATCAGAGATAGAATTCTCAATTTTGACTGCTGAGATCTCAAAAGCAACATTTGGTATGACACCAAAGGAGTATAAGAGCTTTAAAGGGCTAGAACAAGAAAACCTTCGCGATCACATGAACGATTTGGAACTGATATTCTCAATGCTAGGGGAACGAGTGTCGACAGAGATCACAAGAACAGAAGATGCACAAGGGTATGCAAGAGTTGAAAATGCTGCTAGGAGGGGTGGAAGAGTTGCAGGTAATGCGAGAAAAGAAACAGAGAAAGAACTTGGTAGGCCTGTTATATCAAAAGAAAATTACCTCTCTGGGCCGAAGAGAAATAAGAAGGTTGGATACAAGAGAGAAAGATAGTATATTTCGTTTTTCTTCACTCCGCAGAGGAAAATTCCCCTGTTTCACTTCCCAGGGAAAAATTTATTCTCATGGGAATTTTGGTCTTTTTTGCGTTTTTCGTACTTTTGTATTTTTGTCTACTGGTAATGGTAAAAAATAATTTCTCGTCTTTAATTTGAGTCATCACTCATGATCGATAACACATTTTTTCGGTGGTGGAATATAGACGTGGAGAAAAAAGTGTTCAAATACGCCATGAGAAAACAACATCATCAAACCTTCTAAATGTATATAAAGAAGCTACTACTCAACAAAGTACATTGCATTCACTTGTGTAGAATAACACATGGGTGATGTCGGATAATCATAATGGGTGGTAACTTACCGAAGGGGTGTTGCGGAATTGTTTCCCGATTGAAGATCTATTCACTTTTTACAAGAGACATATCACAGTCATTTCATGACATGCAGGCGACCCCTGCATTGGCGGTTGGTGGTGGTAACACAACCCTTCGCCTGCAGCCTTCGGGCTGCTATGCCCAGCAGTGCCTCGGCGCTGTGGGCAACAAGTAACAAGGAGGGAATGAGAGATGGCAACCAAACTTAAAGCAGCTATCTTAAGCCTCGTTCTCATACTGGGTATGTTGCCTTTTGCGGCAGCTGAGACGGTAACTGTTGGGAGCGGGGTCGGCATAAACGTGGGCATCGAAGATTTTGTCCCAAGGATTTGGATGAATCCAGAGTCTCGGATTCTAACCAGGAATCCTCAGGACGGCTCTGCCGAAGCAGTTGAGCGAGTGAACAACTACGCTTTCGAAGGAGAGCAGATTGTCTGGGATGTCCTTGTCTGGGACAAAAACGGCATCGAGAAAATCTCAGATGTTCGTGTCACCCTTGGCGTAACACAGGGCGAAGGCAATGATGTCGAAGCAAATTGTGACCTTACAGCGATCTATGCAGATGGTGATGCACTTGATACATTCTGGAATGCTCGAATTGATGAGGAAGTCATCGAAGAGTTTGATGCAGATACCATGGCAACATATACGTGCACTTTAACAGTTGAAACCCCACTCAGCATGCAAGGTGAATACTGGGTTGTTGCTGAAGTAGAAGACCTTGACGGCCTCCTCGCAACTTTCGACGAGAACGAATACTGGTTCTTCAACCCTGAAGTGGCTATCTCCATTGATGGCACTGTCGATTTCGGTGACGAAGTCAGGCCAGGAACAGTTTCCTACTCTGACACCTTAAGAATCACCAACGACGTTGAAGCTGGATCTGGTGTCCTTTTGGACATGATGATCTCTGGAACAGATTTCTTCGACCCAGCATCACAGGGAAGCAAATGCCCAGTGAGCAACGTGCTCAGGTTGAACAACGGTGGAACGGAAGGTGTTTATGAACATGATTTCCCTGCAGGTGACCTTGGAACTATGACCATAGGCGATCAGTTTGTCTGCGACCAGGATGGTGACCTTGCTGTTGATGGTACTGATGGAGCAACTGGTGTTGACCACCTCTGTTATTTCGCAACAAATGGTGCATATCAGACTGGAAACGATGATGACAGGGACGATGCTGAAGGATATGTCGGTATTCCATATGAGACTGGAACACCAGAAGACAGAGCACCTATCATTTCAACGAGTGCTGGAACTTTAGGAGATGCTACACCAGATGCTGGAGAAATTAACCTCGGCGGTACAGAATACTTCGCAGGAAACGTCTTGACACCTGGCGCAGATATCAGCTTGACCTTCAAGTTGGCATTGCCAGAACCATGCAACGGCGATTTCAGCGACGGTAGCTTGTTCTTCTGGGGCGAAGCAATCTAAGAAGGGCAACCTTCTTTTTTTCTTTTTATTTTAACTTTTTTTAAAACAAATAGAGGGGTGACTTAAGTGGAGGCAGTTGTTGCCGAAACGAAAAACAGAAGTTCAATTAGGGGGGATTTGAATGAAACCAAAATTAGCAGTATTCATGCTCATAGTTATCATCAGTATCACGAGTTTGTCACTCATATCAAACGCGGTCGTTCCACCAAAACCGTGCTGGACATGCACCCAATCTGGAACAACATGTACATCAACCTGCAACCTTGATATCTGCACATTTAGGGAATGTTTAGACACTCCGTTATGTTCTCCTTCAAATGGGTGCCAAGGAAATGGCGGCACTGTTGACCAACTGCCCCCACAAATCAATATCACCCAGCCAGCACAAGGCGCAGTCCTCGCAAACGATGACGTCACCGTCAGTGTAAGAATGTCTGAGACAGTAGCAGAACTTTTATATTCAGTCAACGGCGGCACCTATAGGAAGTTTTGCCAAAGCTGCAAGAATTATGAACGCCAATTCTTCAACATGGGTGATGGCACCCAGAATATCCTTCTCAAAGGAACTGATCGTTCCCTTAACGTTGGATATGCCAACATCACATTCTATATAGACACCAAAGTGCCTGTAATCTTGGGTATCTCACCAAGGAATGGCGCATACCTCAACGGCACAAATGATAAGTTCACCTTAACATACACGGAAACCAATCCTACAGCAATCAAGCTCTATTATAGGCAGGTTGGCGGCGCAACTACCACAGTCACCCTTCAAAACTGCCCAAGGGGCAGCGAAGTATCCTGTTCCCAGGTTGTCGATTTGCCTTTCCCGGACAAGTCAAACATCGAATTTTACTTTTCCATTTCAGACGGTGCAAGTGAAATTCAATCAGACTTCTACTCAGCAACAATTGATGTCGAAAAAGCAACTTCACCTTTAACAATAATCAACCCTAAAAACCAGTGGTATGACACAAAATCTATCAGTCTGGAAGTATTGGCAAACACCATTGTTGACCAGATCAATTACGCTCTTGATGACGCTCCTTTCAGAAGCCTGTGCAGTAACTGTGCTGAAGGAACAAAAACACTCTCCGTCCAGGATGGCGGGCATACAGTCACTGTCCAATCTGTAACTAGCGGCCAGGTTGTGGCAACTGCATTGCAGTCCTTTTCCGTTGATACAAAGCCTCCAAAGATCAGGTCTGCTTTCCCAAGGGATGGCTCTTACACTGATGGCGCAAGCTTCCTTGTCGCATACCAGGAAGAGCAGGCGGCTGATGTTTTCCTCAAGTTCGGCGTATCTTCATACACCAACCAGCTCGAGTCATCATCCTGCCCGATCGGCAAGGGAAACCAGGAATGCACGTTGGCAGCTGACCTTTCCGCATTTGAAGGCCAGACTATCTCATACTACTTCGAAATCAGGGACCATGTCAGTTCCAGCGCGTCAAGGCCCCAGACAGTCATTGTTGACACAACCGCTCCAACGTTGATCGATTACACCCCATTCTCTTCATACTATCAGGATAAGCGCATTCCTGTCTTCATCAAAGTAGATGAGGAATCAACGATGTACTACCTGGAGGATGGGAAGGAAAAGCGCCTCTGCACTAGGTGCACTGAATACAACAAGGTTGTCACCTTCATTGATGGCCATCACCAATTAACAATTATTGCAGAAGACAAGGCAGGCAACAAGATGACGATGCCGGCTGACTTCATTGTTGATACAAAGAAGCCAAAGATCAAATCAGTCGAGCCAAGGAGGGGTGAGACAAACGGCATCTTCACTGTGGAATATGATGAAGACACGTTAACTGAAGCGATTGTCCATATCAGCAATATAGGCGATTACTCATTCACCTCCTGTCCTGCAGGCCAAAAGCAGTCCTGCGCGTTAGATGTTAGTTCAAGGATAGCTGGCCAGACCAGCATCACTGCGAGTGTAGAAATAAAAGACAGGTTTGGTGATAGCGCAATATCAAGACCAGTCACGTATGGTATAGACCAGATTCCTCCAGAGTTCACCTCATTTGCAAGTCCAGTCTCAGGCGAGTCCTACAGCATGAGGGTCCCCCTCAGCCTCACATTGTCAGAAAACTCAGAAGTTTCCTATTATGACTTTGTTAAAGGCAGGGAAACAAGGCTGTGCACCAGCTGTAATACCGTTTCAAAAACGATCGTGTTCAGGGCTGGCCCGCAGCATATTACCGTTCATGCAATCGATAAGGGAGGAAATGAGATAACCCGAGACATCACATTCACCGTTTCCTAAATGGTGAAGAGTCCTCGTGGTAGCCCGGTGGCGGATTGGTGGCGAAAGGCTACCACCCATTGGACTTTTTACCTCTGTAACCACCATGGGACAACTAGCTACAGCTTTAAAAACAAAACATAATACTTTTATAGCGTCTCCACTAAAGAGTACCCAAAAAGAGGGATCACTCCCTAGGTGGAGGTATAAAAGTGGTGAAAAAGAGGGTACTGACTTTATATCTATTAAGCTTATTTCTGCTGATGGTAGCAGCAGCAAACATTCCGTCAAAGGCAATGATTACCGGCTCTGGCGGGACGCTTCATTTTCAGGACAGAACATACGAGTCCAGGGATGCTCTAATGAGGATAGATGTCCGAAAGCAGGGGGATACTTGTTATGGGTATGTTCTCGTCAATGTCAAGGAGGCGCGCGACATGGATGGCAATAAGGCTAAGCTCAAGATGCAGGGAAAGCTCAACATGCCTTGCGAGATTGACCAGCCAAGTGTCACTGGACAGGCCACCTTGTCATATCAGCTCAGCCCGGTGAGAAAAAGGATCATCCTTGGAGTAGATGAGAATGGCGAGCATATTTGGGGCTTTTCAAACAGCATGGCGCCAGTCAATGTTAGGCAGAAAACAGATTTCACGATCACGCTCGACAACAATAAGATCGATGTTGCTGTCGATGAGGTGTTTATTGAAGATATGGTCATAGATTCGTTTAAGGTTCAATGAGGGGTCAAAGAATGAAAAGAAAGATTATTTTGCTAGCAATGGTTATCGTGCTCTTAGCAGCAGCTATCAATGCTCTTCCTGTTCCTGTTTCTGTTCAAACATACGACAGCGACACCATGTATGGGAACAATGACCCCGGGGTCCACATCCTGTCGCGCTGGAACCAGAATAATTACACCGTTGCAGGAAATGTAACAGAAATTGAGGCTGGTGTCGTAGCGCCTGTCGCAATGCTCAATAATGGTGATGGCACGTACACATTAAACTATACTATCGTCCTTTCAGCTGCTGATGGCAACAAGACAATACGTATCATTGCCGCAGAGACTGGTTCTGGATTGAGTGTTGTCCAGGAATTCAATGTTACTCTGGATAATGTTGCTCCGGTTTTTTCCAACTTAGACCACACACCCCATCTCATCTTCAATGTGACTGATGCCATAATCAATGCCACGATTAACGATTCCTTCCTTGACCCTTCAACAATTATTGTTATCGGCAGCTGGAATGGCTCACTGCAAAATTTTACTCCGCAAAATCACACCAGTGAATGGTACTATGAGATGAGTCATGATTTCATTAATGATGGTGAATCAGTTTCATGGACATGGTATGCATCTGACCGTGCAGGAAACCTTGCCAACTCAGGAGCACAAAACTTTTCCACAACCTTCAGAACCCAGATTCAGCTTATTCCTCCAGCGCCAACAGGACTGGATCACTGCTATAATTCCAGCCCCTTCATCATTTTCACTCCTGACCCTGGAAGCTCGGGACAAGTGTATTATAGAACAAACAGTCACCCTAACCAAATATATTCAGGAGCTTTTAACGTCACAGACATGAATACATACCTTCATTGGTTCTTAAACATAACATTCAATGCCTCGACATCGCTGCTCGAGCCAAGCCAGAATATCACCTTATTCGTTGACACGACAAGGCCAATCGGAACAAATTTGTATCCGGCAAACCAGAGCACAATAGCAAATGCCCGGCCAAATATCTCCGTTGAATTAACTGATATCAACAATTTTGGTTCTGGTGTTAATTGGTCAATGGTAAGGATGTTTTTCAATGGTGTGGATATCACCGCATTCACAGGAAGGAAGAACAACCTGATATACTTTTATCCTTCCTCAAACCTAAGTGATGGTGTCCATGCAGTCAACATATCTCTTATCGATGAGTGCGGGAATGCTAATACGTTCTCCTGGACCTTTACCGTCGAGACAACAACACCAATAAACATGATTGTGCAAAAACCGCAAAACATGAATTATAATACCCCAAAAATCTCTCTTCTTGTCACAACACAAAAGAATGTTTCATTATATGCAAGCATTGACGCAAAAAGCCCGGTTTTATATTGCAGTGAGTGCATGTTCCTCAACAGAACGATTACATTTGCCGATGGTTCCCATTCTCTCAACATCACTGCGAGAAACGGCATAGGCAATACAGAAACGCAAATAATCAATTTCTTCGTTGACGCAACCGATCCGATCATCCACCTCCTCATGCCAGCAGATGGAACAATTGTCACAGGAACAAATCTCAGCATGAAGTATTCAGAAGAAAATGTTCAGATAGTAACCCTCTATTATGGAGTAAATGTTTCTGACAATGCTACAAGGCTCAGTTCTTCCCTTTCCTGTCTTAGTGGAAAAAACCAATTCTGCGGCCAGGAGACAGACTTGACTGCATTTGCAGGTCAAGAGGTAGAGTTCCAGTTCTTCATTGAAGATATCGCCGGCAACCAGGCATGGTCTGACATAACAACACTCTCAGTTGACACATCAACGCCAGTCATCACAGTAAATCAGCCGCAAAACATCATCTACAACAGCAGGAGAATTCCTTTAGATGTGGTAGTCTCAGAAAATGTTCTCCTCTCAATGATCATCAACGAGGGAAGAGAACAAAGACTCTGTTCATCCTGCGATGCAGAATCACGAATAGTCACCCTCAACGATGGCAATTACAATATGACCTTCATCGCTGAAGATGGAGCAGGCCATCGTTCAAACAATACCATCGCGTTTAGCATTGACGCAAACCCTCCAAAGATCACAAAGACATCCCCGGCAAAGGACAGCAAAGAACAATCACTTGTCAATTTCACCGTTACCTATAAGGAAGAAAACGTTCAGCAGGTAACCTTGACGTATGGGCTAAATGCCTCTGACCCATTGACAGCTCTGACTGTTCCCCTTATCTGTCCTTCAGGCACGAACATGAAGTGCTCAATTGTTCAGGACCTTTCAGTATTGAATAACAACAATGTTGAATACTTTTTCACTATAGAAGACAGTGCAGGATCAATGGATATCTCAAAAATAACAACATTTTCCGTCGATGCATCAGCACCAATATTCCTTTCGATCCTGGAGCCAACAATGATGGTCTATGGCACTAGAAATGTGCCAATCATCCTCACCCTTTCAGAGCCAGTAACCTTGAAAGCATCTGTCAATGGTGCGAGGCAAAGAGTTCTGTGCACAAAATGTGGTGCGTACAATAAGTCCCTCTCCTTGAGGGATGGGGAGTATAATATCACCCTAGAGGCAACAGATCCTTCAGGATTTTCCACTGGAGCACTCATCCCATTATCAGTAGATTCCACCCCGCCAAACATTATAAAGATGTTCCCCCGTGACAAAGCAGCCACGCAGGGCATCGTCAATTTCACTGTTATCTACACCGAAAACAATCTTCAATCAGCCCTGTTGAAGATTTGGAACCAATCAAACCTGGTGACAATGCCTATGGTCTGCCAGAGTGGAACAAAACAATCATGTTCCCTGCTCGTTGATCTCTCAGCGTTCCATGGCATCACGGTGAATTACCAGTTCGAGCTGGGGGATGTCCCCTCAACTGCTCAATCAAAGATCCAAACATTGACCATCGATAACATGCCGCCGATTTTTACCTTGTTTTCACCCATAAACGCTTCAGCGGTAAATGGAACAAGTGTCCCGATAAGTTTCCTGCTTGATGAGAAGGCAATGGTAACAATGGCAGTGGACGCAGATGCGGCAAAGAAGCTCTGCTCATCTTGTGATACGTATAATGCGAAGAGGACATTCTCCCTTGGCAACCACACAATCATCTTCACAGCAGAAGATAAGGTGGGGAATAGTGTCCAAAGCCAAATCGCGTTTACCGTGCAGTAGGATTATGGTGTAACGATGAGGTGACAAAAGAGGAAAAAGCCATTTTTTTCGTCGATATAAATCACACCAAAGTTTGTAACTATGATAAGGTAACAGATCGCCCCTGTTTTCTTTTAAAAGCATTGTGCAGATAAAGCATAATAATGTTTAAATAGCTCTCACAGTTATTTCCTTATTCAGTAGTGATACTAGTAAGTATTCACTATATAATAACATCATTGTGGGGGGGTTGCATGAAAAGATCGATTACGCCGGTTTTGTTTTTCATCACAATACTCTTCTGTGCAACAAGCGCATTCGCTCTCACCGCATCCATCGGCAATGCAAAGATGATCCTCAATGCTGATGTCATAGAAGGCACGCCAACATACGTCGAAAAGGAGCTCATCATCAATAATGTCAATGATATTGCAGTAAAAGTCCACATGAATGCGATCAACGATCTAGAGTATATTACCAGGATAATCGACAATGATTTCATTCTCCAGCCGGGAGAAAAGAAGCTGGCGCGATTTCGCGTCCGTCTGGACTATGGCGGGAATTATGATGGTATGATCAATATCGGCTTTGTCCCAGGAGAGCAGACATTTGGCGGTGCTGGCGTTGGCCTCTCATCCCATATCATTATCTTTGCAACAGGCCCGGAAAACCCGGACAAGACAGCGATACCAGACTGGTATGAAGAGGAAATTGGCCAATACCTCCCAAAAGACATAGAGACGCAAAATAATGTTCAAGAGGATAATGTTCAAGAGGAAGAACAAAAGGGTGATTCTGCTATTGGCAAGCTTGCCAACAAATTTGGATTTAGAATTGCGGGAGATGATGCTCCCGCTACCGCAACTGCACCAAAAAGATCCAATAAGGGCCCCTTGATTGCTCTCGTTATCGGAATCATTGCAATCATTATCGGCATCCTTATCTGGTTGATGATGAGACTATGAAAAAGCACATACTATTGATCTTGCTTCTCGCAAGCATCATGCTGCCTCTGATGGCAGCGGCAGCACCTGGCCAGATTGCATATCTGTATGTCCAATTTTCTCGGATCGATCCGAATATCGTGCAAGCCTTCGAGGACCAGGGCTTGAGTGTTGTGCCAATCATCTATAGCGCTGTCCCATCGACGGATTTTTCTCAGTATGAAGCAATCTTCGTTGGATCAGAGAACTTTCCAAACCATGATCAGATCCCTGCGAATGATTTTAACCTGATCTTAACCAATAGGTATGATGCCCCTGTGTGGGGTTATGCCGATTCTATCAGCGTTGTCACAAGCAGCCAGGCCCTCAGGGGAAGGGTAGAAAAGAACAATTCTATCACAACAGGCCTCAACTTGTTTGACACCTTTGATGTATATACCGCTGCCAAGGACTCTTATGGGATCAACATTCAGGGATTCTATATCTATCGGCTCAACCGGCCGTCAAGTGAAGTCATTGATATTTCTGTTGCAGTCAATAATTTCGGCCCTTTCGATGCGTTTGTCAGCCATTTTCCAAAAGGTTCGACCTTGATTGGCGGAAAAAAGGAAAACGCCAGGGCATGTTTCTATGGCATCCAGGACAGCGATTTCTGGACGCCAGCATCTGAGATCCTGATCAGGAACTGCATCGGCTATGCAGTATTTGGTGATGACAAGGATGGTGATGGGTTCAGGGAGGATGTAGATTGTAATGATAACAATGCCACGATCCATCCAAATGCAACAGAGCTGGATGATAATATTGACCAGAACTGTGTCAATGATCCCCCAATCCTCACCTTTCCAGACCTCACGCTAGAAGAAGACATTCCAATAAGAAACAGGAACCTGCTGCCATATGTCAATGATGTTGATGATGTCGAAGCGAACATGACCTGGTCATTCCAGCCGGTGACAAATCTGTCTTTCGCAGTCAATGCTCCTTTTCTTGACGTGTTCCCGGCAGCGGATTATTTTGGGGTCCAGCAGGGAAGGGTAACTGTGTCTGATCATAAGAATGCAACAAGCCAGAATTTCACAATAACCGTCCTGCCGGTAAATGATGTTCCTTTCTTCAGTCCGCCATTGGCGGCAAAGACAGCAACAGAAGACACATTGTTTACTTACAGCATCCATTGTGATGACAAGGAACAACAGCCCATCACATACAGCGACGCTTCACCACTCTTCACTATCAATCCCGCAACAGGCCAGATATCTTTCACGCCGACAAATAGTGATGTTGGTATTCATACAGTTGCTGTTAGCTGCGCTGATGGCGCGAATCAAACGACCGGCATCTTCCAGCTCACAATCCAGAATGTGAATGATATTCCAACGCTCAATCAGAGCATCCCAAACCAGACCTGGCCAGAGGATACCTTGAGAAGCATCAATCTCAGCAATTATTTCAGTGACCAGGACCAGGATCCATTGGTGTATAGCGTCGTTGGTGCGATGCCTCAGAACATCACCGTGACAATCACTGGGAGCATTGTCACCTTTGCTCCAGGACTAAATTTCTTTGGTGATCGGACAGTCAGGTTCCTTGCGAATGACAATCATGGCGGCCAGGTGCAAAGCAACCTGGTGGGGCTCAGTGTCACACCAGTAAATGACGCGCCGACGATAAGCCTGCCGGCAGTCACAACCCCTGAAGACACACCAAAGACAATTGACCTGCTCTTGTACACATTTGATGTAGAGCATGACCCAATCACTTTTTCAGTCATAGCTCAGGACATAGCAAAGGCAGCATGCCAGGCAGCTGGTTCATCTCTCACAATAACGCCAGCACCAGAGTATAATGGTCCAGCGGGGTGCACCATCCGTGCTTCTGATGGGATGGCATTTGCAGATGGCCTATTGAATATCACCATCACACCAGTAAATGACGGGCCAATCCTCAATCAGAATATTCCAGACCAAACATTCCCGGAGGATACGACAAAGAATCTTGATTTGACGCCATATTTCAGTGATATTGACAATCCAATCCTCGCTTATACAGTCCAGGGCAATGTCCATGTCCATTTCATTTTTGCTGGCAACACCGCCACATTGAGCGCAGACCAGGATTTCTCCGGAAGCGAAGCAGTCAGGATCACCGCATCCGATGGCACGCTCAGCGCAACATCAAATTTTTTCCAGGTCATCGTGACACCAGTCGATGATGTGCCAATCCTCCAGCCGCTGCCAAATATCACCCAGCCTGCAGGAAGCCTGGTCACAATTCATGCAAGCGCGTTTGATGCCGACAACGATCCTTTGACCTTTTCTATCAGCGATGCCAGGTTCAGCGTAAGCAATGATACTTTCACGTACCAGAGCCAGCCGCAAGAGTCTGGCACCTGGCAGATCACCGTTTCAGTCACAGACGCTCACTCTGTTGTTTCAAAATCTTTCACTTTAACGCTCACGCCAAAGATCGTCCTCAATGAGTTTGTCGTCGACCCTCAGCAGGATTGGGATAATGACAGTATCATCAATGCAGATGATCAATGGATCGAGATTTACAACAACAACTCATTCCCGATCAGTATTGAAGGATGGAAAGTAGAATTGATCGATCCATCCCCTGGCACAGAAACTCTCTCCGGAAGCATTGCTCCAGAGGGGTATATTATCATCCAAAACCCAGTTGGAGCCCAGGCTGCAACCTCCGGCCAGATGCAGTTAGTTTCAGATACTGGTTTTGTGGTCGACCAAGTGACATATGGCACCTGGTTTGATGGAAACATTTCAGACAATGCTCCTTTTGGGAATGCCACCGGGCTCGAGGATGAATGCGAGGCCAGGTTTCCAAACGGCAAGGACACCGGTGTCGACAAGGATGATTGGATCAAGCGCGCTTGCACGCAAGGCAAAAGCAACAATCTTGATATGAATCCCCCAAAAGTAACGTTGATCTCGCCTCCTGATGGAGCAATTATCCCATTGCCAGCAGAGACTTTCACATTTAATGCAACGGCTTCTGCCGGCCTCTCCAACTGCTCATTATATACATCTATTACTGGCACTTTCATGAAGGAGCAAACAATCCTCCTCCTTGGCATAAACAGCACTGAAGGATCATTTACCCGGCAGGATATTCCGGACAATATCAATTTTATTTGGGGTGTGTCCTGTATCACTTTAGCAGGTGTTGAGGGCTCAGCGAACCATTCCGCATCTGTCCATATCAATGACCAGCCAATCCTAACTCTTGATAACGTCACTTTGCCAGAAGACACAAACACAACCATTAACTTGACAGACCATGCGCAAGATCCTGATAATGACTCATTAATATTTAATGTGACGCAGCAGACCCCAGGAGTCAATTGCACCATTGCTGGTGATATCCTATCGATAGATCCGGGGGATGACTTCAACGGTGAGGGCTCTTGCACAATCACCGTGTCTGACCCGGAAACCACCAGCCCGCCAGAGGTCATTATCATCACAGTCACCCCGGTAAATGACGCTCCAATCATGCAGGATATCCCTGATCAGACCATCTTTGAGGATCAAGCGTATCTTTATGATGTCAATGCATCAGATATTGATAGCCCGGTGTTGACGTTCAGCGATGATAGCCCATTTTTCGCAATCGACCAGGAGGCAGGCATCATTTCTTTTACGCCAGATGATGCTGATGTTGGGGTCCATAGCATCATTATCACTGTCTCTGACGGCGAGCTGAATGACTCTGACTCATTCACCCTGACCATCATCAATGTCAATGATCCGCCGATATATAATAGGACGGCCCGCTATGAGATTGATGAGGACACTCCCGAATCATTCAACATCACCCAGGATATCATTGATCCGGACAGCTCTTCATTTATCTATGGCATTGTTCAGGAGAACATAAGCCAGGTGGATTGTTCTATTGTAGGAGAACTCATCTTGCTTAGTCCAGCGCAGGATTACTTTGGGAATGCTGCCTGCAGTATTTCAATCATTGACGGGGCAGATTCTGTCCAGGCAACAGTCCCCATCCATGTCAATGAGATCAATGATCCGCCAGTCCTCGTCCAGCCAATCCCAGACCAGGTGATGGATGAAGACACAACGTCATTGTTGGATCTCAACAACCATTTTATTGATGTCGATGATCCGGTTCTTGTTTATACGAGCACTGATACAGCCTCTGCAACAATCACCATCATTGGCAGCAGCGTTTCAGTAACACCGGCACAGGACTTTTTTGGCACATTTACCGTGACATACTTTGCGAATGACACAAGAGGAGGGTTTACTCCCTCAAATGTGGTAGTGTATAATGTGACAGCAGTCAATGATGCGCCAATCTTCAATCTTACGACGATAACAACACAAGAAGACACGCCTGTGGCAGTCGACCTTGATGACTACACATCTGATGTGGAAAATGACCCTATCACGTACACAGTGACCGGCGAGGAAAATGCAACATGCTCATTGAATGGCTCCTTGCTCACAGTCACCCCGCCGCTAGACTTTAGCGGGACAGGCGAGTGCAGCCTCCAGATCAATGATCCGGAGAATACTCTCGTGGAAACAATAGCAATCATTATCACTCCGGTAAATGATGCGCCAAGGGCAACCCTCATTCCACCAATTATTCTCTCTGAGGATACAACAATAACGCAGAATTTGTCGAATTTCTTTAGTGATCCGGAGAATGATCCATTGACATTCACCCATACAGCAGCAGAGAACATCACTATCACCATCGCGGGGAGCAGTGCGACATTCACGCCAAATCCTGATTTCTTTGGTGATTCCTCAGTTGTTTTCACCGCTTCAGACGGCCAGCTCTCAACTGATAGCAATACTGTCCAAATTACAGTCACGCCGGTCAATGATGCGCCGATCATCATCTCTGTGCCGATCACTATCGCAACACAAGACCTGCTCTACACATATGATGTTGATGCAACAGACGTCGACAATGCAGTCCTCGTCTATACTCTCACACAGCAGCCGGCAGGAATGGCAATAGACAGCCTGACAGGAATTATTACTTGGACACCGGCAAATACAGACGTTGGCCAGCATCAGGTGGAAATTGTCGTGAGTGATGGATTCCTCACAGACACCCAGGGCTACACGATCACTGTCCAGAACGTAAACGATGCTCCAGTCTTCAATGCAAGCAATCCGATACCAGACCAGACAACTGATGAAGACACACCATTCACCATCAATCTGGCAGGGCACTTCAGCGATCCAGACAATGACCCATTGACATACACAGCAAACAATGCAGCGCATCTCACAGTATCCATCAATGGCAACATCGCAACAATCACCCCAGAACAGGACTTCTTTGGAGTAGACTACCTGTTGTTCACAGCTCATGACCCAGCAGGACTCACAGCCGACTCAAACAACGTCACTGTTACAGTCAATCCAGTCAATGACGCGCCGATCATCACCTCTGTGCCGATCACTACCGCAACACAAGACCTGCTCTACACGTATGATATTGATGCAACAGACATCGACTCTGTGCTCTTGACATATCTCCTGACCCAGGCGCCAGCGGGGATGACCATCGACAATGGCACTGGACTTATCTCATGGACACCAACAAATGCAGATGTTGGCCAGCACACTATAGGGATCATAGTCACTGATGGACTGTTGAATGCAACCCAGGCATATACACTAATTGTCCAGAACGTAAACGATGCTCCAGTCTTCAACGCAAGCAATCCGATACCAGACCAGACAACTGATGAAGACACACCATTCACCATCAATCTGGCAGGGCACTTCAGCGATCCAGACAATGACCCATTGACATACACAGCAAACAATGCAGCGCATCTCACTATCACCATAAATGGAGCCTTGGCAACCATAACGCCAAACCTCAACTTCAACGGTATCGACTATCTCATCTTCACGGCGCACGATCCAGCTGGCCTGAGCGCTGACTCAAACAATGTCACCGTCACAGTAAACCCCGTGAACGATAAGCCGATTATCGATGTGCCAAACCAGGTCATCAATGAGGATGACACTATCATGGTCAATCTTACGGCATACTCCAGTGATGTGGAGAATGACCTGCTGACATATGAGATAACAGCAAAGGACATGAGCAAAGCTGAGTGCACGGTCGCAGGAAGCACCTTGACAATTACCGGTGCACAAAATTTCTTTGGCATCTCCAGCTGCACCATCATCGCTCATGATGGGTCAGACAATTCGTCTGCCGATTCATTCATGATAACAATATTTCCGGTGAATGATGCGCCAATCATCCAGCCAATACCTAACACCACAATCCCAGAGGACGCTCCTTTCACATTGAGGGTCAATGCCACTGATGTGGATGGAGACTCGGTAACATATGCAGATAACACCTCGTTATTCGCAATCAACCCGGTAACGGGTGTTATCTCTTTTACTCCCAGGCAGCCAGACATTGGAAGCCATGATATAAGGATCAGCGCTTCTGATGGCCAGCTCTCTTCATCGACAGTGTTCACGTTGACCATCACGAACACGAATGATGTTCCAACCTTGAGCATCCCAGACCAGTACTTTGATGAGGACATGAACAAGACGATCAATCTTGACCTCTATTCTTTTGATGAGGATGGGGATTTTCTGACATATAGTGTTGTCAATGATGATCCGGCAAAGGTGGATTGTGAGATTATCCAGCCAAACCTCTTGATGATCACTGCCCAGAACTTCTTTGGTTCCTCGTCCTGCACTATCCTCGCGCATGATGGCCAGGCAGATTCTCTCCCGGCAAGCTTCAATATCCATATCAATCCGGTAAATGATGCGCCAATCATCCAGCCAATTCCTGATATGACAATACCTGAGGATTTCCTCTTCATGTATGATGTGAATGCAACTGACCCTGATGGAGATAGCCTCACCTTTAGTGACAACACCTCATTGTTTGCGATCAACCAGCAAACAGGCGTCTTTTCATTCACTCCCACCCAAGATGATGTGGGACCGCATGATATAAAGATCACTGTCTCAGATGGCAGGGCGCAATCACTTGCAAGCTTCACGTTGACAGTCATAAACACAAATGACCGCCCGACGATTGATGTGCCAGACCAGCAGCTCACTGAGGACACTCCATTATCAATAAATATCTCCCAGTCAGCATTTGATCAGGATAATGATCCATTAATGTTCATCATCACAGCAACCAATGCGGCGAAAGTTGACTGCACCATCGCAGGGGATATCTTGACAATGACTCCTGCCCTGGATTTCCATGGCGCGACAGCTTGCAGTATTGTTGCAGATGATGGTCAGCTCAACAGCACAGTGGACAGTTTCCAGATAACAGTCAGCAATATAAACGATGCTCCAGTCTTCAATGCAAGCAATCCGATCCCTAATCAGACAACTGATGAAGACACACCATTCACCATCAATCTGGCAGGGCACTTCAGCGATCCAGACAATGACCCATTGACATTCACAGCAAACAACGCAGCGCACCTGACAGTATCCATCAACGGCAACATCGCAACAATCACCCCAGAACAGGACTTCTTTGGAGTAGACTACCTCATCTTCACAGCTCATGACCCATCTGGTCTGAGCGCTGACTCAAACAACATCACTGTTACAGTCAATCCAGTCAATGACGCGCCGGTGATCATCACAGCACCAATTACCACCGCAACACAGAGCCAGCTCTATACGTATGATGTCAATGCAACTGATGTTGACAGCCCAGTCCTCACCTATTCAAGGACAGTTGGCCCAACAGGGCTCATCATCAACTCAGCAACAGGTATCATCTCATGGACCCCAACTGAGCAGCAAATCGGCCAGCACCAGGTGGAGATTGTTGTGAGCGATGGCTTCCTCGCAGATACTCAGGACTACACGATCACTGTCCAGAATGTGAATGATGCACCAGTCTTTAATGCAAGCCATCCAATACCAAATCACACCACATTTGAGGATACTCCATTCGAAATACACCTCGACCATCATTTTTATGATCCAGACAATGACCCATTGACATACACAGCAAACAATGCAGCGCATCTCACAGTAACATTCAATGGAGCAACAGCAACAGTTACCCCAGAGCAAGACTTCTTTGGAGTGGATTATTTGATCTTCACGGCTCATGACCCATCTGGTCTGAGCGCTGATTCAAACAATGTTACTGTGACAGTGCTCCCAGTCAATGACCTGCCTAATATTACAACGCAGCCTCCAGCAGATGATGTGAGTGTTGGCCATTCCTTCGTTTATGATGTCAACGCAACTGACGTTGATAGCCCAGTCCTAACATTCAGCCTGCCAGTATCTCCGGGGGGAATGACGATCAATCCGGTGACAGGCATCATTTCCTGGACTCCAGGAGACAGTGATATTGGCACAAACTCAGTCCAGGTTCTAGTCGATGATAATGACGGGGGATCTGATAACCAATCATTTGCCTTGATTGTCCACCCTGTCAACAGGCCTCCAATGTTCAATGCCAGCAACCCAATACCAAACCAGACAACGCTGGAAGACACCCCATTCACCCTTGACTTGGCGCCATACTTCCGCGATCCTGATAATGACACCTTGACATTTGCCTCAACAGGCGAAACAGACATGACAATAACATTTGCGGGAAGCATTGCAACAATCTCACCAGACCAGGACTTTAATGGAGAAAACCAGGTAACATTCAGCGCAAGTGATAGCCAGTATACCGCATTTTCCAACCTTGTCACAATAACAGTGCTGCCGGTCAATGATCCGCCAGTCATCATCACAGCGCCGCTAACAACCGCATCTCAGGGCGTTTTATATGTGTATGATGTCAATGCAACAGACGTGGAAAATGACCCGATCACGTACAGCTTGGTAAACAAGCCAGCAGGCATGGTAATCGGCAGTATAACAGGTGTTATTACCTGGACACCCACAAATGCAGATGTTGGGCTCCATGGGGTGACTGTTGAGGCAGATGATAATCATGGCGCATCCGCCCTCCAGGCATATACAATTAGTGTTGGCAACCTCAATGACCCGCCAATCCTCGGCCCGATTGATAATATAACCGTAAGGGCTGGCACGTTCATCAAGATCAATGCAACCGCAACTGATCCGGATAATGACCTATTGACGTTCCATTACACTGCTCCATTCAACCAGCAGGGGGAATGGCAAACACTCCTGACAGATAAGGGCGTCTTCAACGTGACGGTGAGTGTGACAGACGGGATATTTACTGATTCCCAATTGGTCATAGTAACAGTCATCGGCGAGAACACCATTCCGCAGTTTGGCCCAATGAGAGAGCTCATCATTGTTACTGCAGGCGAGACAGTCACAATACCAGTTGATGTTCTCGATCAGGATGGGGACCCCTTAACAGTCCATATCTCCGAGCCTGTCGGTGATGATGGTATATGGGTGACAACTGATGCGAACATTGGAAGGCACGAAGTGCTCGTCACTGCAACTGATGGAGTTCACACCATCGTCAAGGAAATATTGATCATTGTCCTTGAAAGGCCATCAGAAGACTTGAGGATAACGAGAACTGCCCAGACAAAAGAATATGTCAAGGCAGGAGAGGGCTTTGTGACTTTTATTACCGCTGAGAACTTTGGGACGATGGATAGTAAAAATGTCCACTTTTCGGCGGTCATCATGGAACTGGGCACAAAAGCTCATACAGAAAGGGTGAATATTAAGGAGAACCACGAGCAGACAGTGCCCCTCAAGATAGCTATTCCAAGGGGAGTGCCGCCAGGCCAGTACACAATCAGGATCACCGTGAGCGATGATGCCCTCAGAAGAGTGATCCACAGGGATATTATTGTGACGAAGTAATCCTTTTAAAGGATTCTTCATTTTTCTTATTTTATGAAAGTATTTTTTGAAAGTAATCCTGGCCTTCGGGCAGGAGTCATAGAGAAGGCAGGGAAAAGTATTGTCATCATGTGCCATGGCCTTGGCTCGAACAAGGACAGGGATACCTATACCATACTAGAAAAGATATTCAATGACCATCATCTCTCCACATTCCGGTTTGATTTCTTTGGGCATGGAGAATCTGATGGGCATTTTACGAATCTCACGATAACTCATGCAGTGGATGATATAGGCAATGCGCTTGAATATTGCAGGTCCCAAGGGTTCTCCAGCATTGGCCTCATTGGCGCTAGTTTTGGGGGCCTGGCAGCGATCATTGCCGCTGGCAGGACAAAAGGGCTCTTTGGCCTTGGCTTGAAATCTCCCGTATCAGATTGTATCTCAAAGCTCATGGCAGACCCCGGCGGGCTGGAGGAATGGAAAAAGAAAGGTTACCATCTGTATAGGGGTGTTCACCCGCTGGGCTATTCATTCTGTGAGGATGGACTAAGGACGAGAAGCTATGAATCCGCAAAGAATATTGCATGCCCAACGATTATTATTCATGGGTCGGCAGATGAGAGTGTTCCTCTGGCACAAAGCATCAAGCTCCAGCAGATCATCCCAGCGGCAACATTGAGAGTGATTGATGGTGCGAACCATCGCTATTCAAAAAAGGAGGACTTTGATGAGATGATCAGACTGTTGAGCGAGTTCATCATCTCGTGTGCACCATGAGCCATCCTATTTCTGTGGTGCTCGCAGCAATTGTACAGGAGGGAAATCTGATTATCATCAAGCGAAGGGAGGGGAGCCTTGCTGGATTTTATGGCCTGCCAGGAGGAAAGATCGAGCATCATGAGCACTTGCAGGAAGCGATAATCAGGGAGGTTAAGGAAGAGACAAACATTGATGCGAAGTTTGAAGAATTGATCAGTGTCATTTCAGAAGTGGTCATTTCCGGGGAAGAGCGAAAGCATTTCCTTCTCCATCTGTGCAGGCTAAAACCCTTGACAAGGTCTCTTGGGGGAGAAGAATTGGCATCATGGGTGCCTTTATCAGACATTGGCTCGCTTCCCATCATCCCAAGCGACCTTAGGATGATCACGGATATCATCCAAGCAAAAAGGCGGGGGTATTATGATTGTGTCATGAGAAAAAATGAGGAGGGTGTTGTTTTGGAAAAATTCCTGCTGGTTCACCCTTTCAACAAGGCATAAAGGCGTTTTATTCTTCGAAGATTGTTAGAAAGCCGCTCATTTGCTTCGTGGACGAGGATTTCAAGGTATGCAGCATCAATCACAAGGCCTCCATCGTCTGCAATGATTGTTGCCATCTCATCGCACCCAACCAGCTCCACGATGATTCGTTTCAGCCCCGTAATGCCTGAATGCTTAAAGCCAGATTTCTTTGCCGTTTGCAAGAGTCTCTCAGCAGCAGTTGTTGTTTTGCAGCACACATGCAAAATCATGGGTTCCTGCTGGAACCACACGGGATGTTTTGGCAGGCTCTTGAATGCTGCCCTGACCTCTTCTGCCTTCACAGGATCATGGCTGACAAACAGCCATTCCACCTCATTTTTCTTTCCGCCGCGAGGGATGCTCATCACAAGAATCCTTCCAGAGCAGCTGCTTGTAGTATAATAATCTGGCTGTTTATTCAGGTAATCAAGGACTGGCTTGATATGTTCATCAACACTTCCTTTTTTTGATTTGTCAATCTTCGCAAGAACCTGTTTTTTTCGAAGGTCAAAGGTCATGAGGAAAAGAAGAAAAGAGAGAATAAAAACTTATCCCCAAAAGGGAGGAGAGAAGGAAACAAAATAAGCAAAGGAAGGATATAACATCTCACTTATCTCTCCTGGAGAGCTTAGCGAGCTTTTTGAGGAGTCCAGGCTTTATCTCATACGCGCGCATTGCCTATCCGTTTTCGAAGGTCGTCAATGCCTTTGAACTGAATCCCTTTCTGTTTTTTGATTTCTTTAAGTTTCTCAACATATTCAGGCCGCAGTTGCGGTTCTAGAAGAGCATCTTCATATTGTTTGGCCATAATATCAATAGCTTCGCTTTTGTCTCTCAGACCATATTTTGCCTTAACAACATTCAGCACCCTATTGGTGTGATCATCAATATCTATAATTGCTTGTACCATGTTTTCACCGGCCCCATAAGGAGTTAACAGCATATTAATACAGTATTAATATTTAAAACTTGGTTTCTTGACCATATCACTTGCTCATATAAGTACATCCCTAAGAAGCTATTTACTATATAACTCTTGTCGTTTCTTACGTCATAAAGTATAGTATCGTGAAGATGATTTCTAAGAAACTTTAAATAGGGGCTGTGTTATATTCAGTCTATGGGGAGAATTAAGATAGTTGTTGATGGGTATAAGTGCGAGCGATGCACGCATGAGTGGATGCCTCGCTCAAAAAAGAAATTGAATCCGATAATCTGCCCTAGTTGCAAAAGCCCTTACTGGGACATACCGAAGAAGAAAAAAAGAAAAATGACCTCCAAAGCTGAAAAATGATTTTAAGGCAATTAACTAAAGAACAGGCAAAAGTTGAACTTAAAAATATCAAATATGCTAGAACTAATACATTAAAACCGAATGAAGGCAAACCAAAATGACCCAAAAAACACTCGATGGAAAAGATGTAGAAGAGCCAAGCATTTGGTCGGGTGGCTCTTTCGCTGAAACTTTAGGTCCAAATGACATGAAAGCTAAAATGCGTACTTTTCATATAAAACATGATGAAGAAATGAATTTTAACTGCTCAACATGCAAAACTAAGATTTCAGCACATAATAAGGACTGGCACAACGGAATGTGTGATACTTGCTTCAATAAGCAGTTTTTCACAGAGGATTAAATATGGACGCAAATAACGCAATCGTGGTTTTTCAGGGAAAGAACATCAGGAGGACATGGCACAATAACGAGTGGTGGTTCTCTGTATTTGACATAGTCTCAGTTCTAACAGACAGTGCTGACCCTAAGCAATATGTCAAGAAGATGCGAAGCCGTGATCCTGTACTTAATGCCAACTGGGGTACAATTTGTACCCCCCTTGAACTTCTGGCACCAGATGGCAAAAAAAGAGAGACAAACTGTGTCAATACAGAAGGCGCATTTAGGATTATTCAATCTATTCCATCTCCAAAAGCAGAGCCATTCAAGCTATGGTTAGCAAAAGTTGGCTATGATAGGGTAAAAGAGATTGAAAATCCAGAATTAGCCCAAAAACGTATGAAAGGGTTGTTTAAGTCCAAAGGATATTCTGAAGAATGGATAGAGAAGAGGGTTAGAGGGATAGCTATACGAGATGAGCTCACAAATGAATGGGGTAAAAGAGGCCTTAAAACAGAAAAAGAGTACGCAATCCTGACAGCCGAGATATCAAAAGCAACTTTTGGCATGGGTCCAAACGAATACAAGAAATTCAAAGGGTTGCAGAAAGAAAACCTCAGAGATCACATGGATGATATAGAGATCATTCTCACCATGCTTGGAGAAGCGACAACCACCAGATTCACAAGGGAACGCGACTCAAAAGAGTTTCCAAGACTCAAAAAAGACGCAAAAGACGGCGGAGACGTTGCTGGATCAACACGAAAAGACATCGAACAAAAGCTTGGCAAAAGTGTAGTTTCAAGCGATAATTTCTTAGAGAAATCAGAGGGACAAAAGAGACTAAGCCACAAAAATAAGGAAAAATAAGCTCTTTATAAAGAAAACGGCCAAACTCTTAACAGCAAACACATAACACCTACAGGTTGAATACATCTCCAAATCAATTTTTTGGTGAGATCATGAAATACATTTTTTGTTCATCGAAAGACGTTGTGAAGAATGCTAAAGAGCAGGGCTTTAAACCCAGCGCAATTTCTTTGTAAAAGAAAAAACTTATCCCCTCAGCACATCCATCATCGTAAACACCTTTCCCTGAGCACCTTCGGCAACTTTTTTCTCCAAAAAAGCCATCGCATCAAGCGTCCCTTCTGCATAAATCCTTCTTCCATTGACATTGTGGGTAAAAGAAAACAGCACAGAACCATCTTCTGAGAGTAACCTATAGGTGTGCCATGCATGCCCAGGTAAAAACTCATGAGGGATGCCCATTTCTTCCTGAACTGCTGGATCACGAATCATCTCAATCTGGTCTACAGTAAAAGGCACTCCAAGATCATTGAAATACCGGGCCATTGCCCGCGCTGTTCCTGAGGTATCGGCTTTTCTATTCTGATGGCTCTCAACAATCTCGAGTGTATATCCGGAAAAAGCCAAAGGGAACTGTTCTGCTGCATACCCCATCATGTCCATAAAGGCAACAATTTGCTTTGCCATGTTAGGCGCGATCACCGCAATATTTCCCGAGTCCCTGACTATTTGTTCAAGAACTTCGCCATCTTTTCCTGTTGTTCCCATAACGAAAGGAAAACCATACTCGCAATACCTTTCAACATTCTCCTTCCTCGCATCGGGATGGGTAAAATCGACACATGCCAAGTCGGGATACAATCTCCGCAGTTCTGGCACCCAACAGAACCTTTCCTGTGGTTTGATAAGTGTTATTCCTATGTTTCCTGCAAAACAGATGCGCTCTGAGATATCCGGACCAGTGAGGGAGTAAGGAACAACATCTACACCCCGTTCCTGAGCAAGCAGATACACTTCTGTTGCCATTTTTCCTGGCATCCCGTTGATCATCCATGCCATTGTCTCACCTGGTAAGCCCTAAACGTCCCGGATCACCTATTCGTGCCTCATTGAGATGGCAATAATGTTCCCTTCTGATCCCAAGTTCACCATCAGTATACCCCAAGAGAATCCTATCTATTTCTGCCCCTTGTTCTTTTGTAACACCCACCAGCGGTGGTCTTACCTCTGTTGCAAACATATATGCAAGGGGTATTGGGTTTTTAACTGAAAAAACAGCCCCGACAAGCGGATTGATGTGTTCTTGAAGTTGCTGTGCAATTGGATGATCACCAACAAGGCCTGCATAAACAATTCTTATGAAAGGCAAAGGAGCAATATTTGCCGACGCAGAAATAACGCCATACCCTCCCATCTCAACAATATCTGCCACAATGTTATCTTCACCAGAAACCACTCTAAAAGAATCAGGATCAGTTCCTTCAATAATCGCTCTTACTTGCTCCAAATTTCCTGATGCTTCTTTTGTTCCAATAATTCTGGGGTGTTGTGCAAGCCTGATTGTTGTTTTTGGCAGCATGTTTGAGCCTGTCCTTGAAGGAACATTGTACATGATAAGGTTGCTCCCAGCAGAACACATGGTATCAGCAAGATATTCAAAATGTTCAATTAATCCTGTTTGCGGAGGATTATTTTTATAGCCGGTAACATGCAAAAACGTAGAGGGCCCGATGGCAGCCTCAATGGCGTTCATTAGTTCATTAGATTCCCATGTGCAGTTTGACCCTGCTGAAGGAATCACCCTTGTCCTTCCTGCAACATACGAAAAAACATGGACGGCAAGCTGCACATGTTCCTCATGCCCCAGCGTACAATCCTGTCCTGTTGTTGCACACGGCACAATGCCATCAACCCGGGCACTAATGAGCTCATCAAGCAGCATCTCGAGCTTCGGATAATCAATCCTGTTTCTTGGATACCCATCAGTCAGCATCGGTGTGATCACCGGCACATATACCCCAGAAAGTTCCTCTGCAGTTAACGGTTCATTCATTCCCATAACAACCCACCTCCATGACCATAAAAGTTAAATAGCATATTAACTTTCTGTTAAATAATTAACAAATCCGAAAAATGGTCAATGTCGCATATGTAACAGAGGAGATCATCCGGCAAAAGCCTTTCCTGCAGGAGGCATTGGCAAGCGGCATCATCAATTACGCCGCATTGGCAGAGTCCCTCCAGCCGGAAGTAAAAAAGATTCTCAGAAAGGATGTCAAGACGCCGGCAATCATGATGGCACTGCGAAGGCTGCATGATCGCCTGGAAGCTCAGTTTGAAACAAAGCTAAAATTTGATCGGGAAACAGAGATTACCACAAAGTCTGACCTTTGTGAGATAGTCCTGAAAAAGACTCTTCGGGTAGATAGGATCATCCAGAGTAGGATCATCCAAAGCCTTGAATTGGATGTAATGAATAAGGGGATGTTTTCAATCGTTTCTGGCATTGACCAGATAAATATTATAGCGAGCAAGCGTCATAAGGAGAGCATCCTTAAAAAGTTTCGAAAGGATGATGTTATTGTTACTATTGATGACCTTGCCGGAATTACAATAACAATATCACAGAAAGTGTTTGAAAAGCCAGGGTTCTTCTATCTTCTCACCCGTGCACTGGCCTGGGAGAGTATCAGCATTGTCGAGCTCATCTCCACAATGACAGAGCTCACGTTCCTTGTGCATGATGATGACCTCATGAGATCCCATGCTGCACTGAGAAGAACAATCCAGGAGCATATGTAGAGAAAACACATAGAGAAAACCAGTATTATCCCTTTGTTGATCGCCAAAGGATTTCAAAATGCATCTTGTATCCATCAGCAACAAGCTTATCTCGTATGAGGATGCTATACGCATTTTCAGTAAATAACGTGATTGCCACCAGGTCTCCTACGATGACAGTCTCCTGAAACTGTGCAAATTCTGCAGGAAGATACTTAACTTTTGACAGGGGTTTTTTGTTTAAAAAATCACCAGAGGCCCTGACGGTCTCATCGAACACCTGCCTTGATGGAAGCTTATTCTTGATTCGTTTTATATGATGATTTCTCCACCAGGGAGTTCCCATCCGCTCCTCGCATTGCCTCCCCCCGCCAAATGAGAGGTATTCTTTTCCTTTTTCTTCCCTTAGTTGGCGATACACCTCGTTTATTCCCCTTATCCCCCTATATACTGTAGCATTTTCAGGTGTCCGCGATAGCTGCTGCTTTGCCTTCAATTCAGGCAGCAGGTGCAAAAACCGGTCTTTTTTATTATCAATAAAACTAAAGAAGTTCTCCGGGTCTGTTGCCTGGTAGATTTTTCTCTTGCCCTCAAATATTGAGTTAATAAGGCCTTTATCTGAAAGGGAGTTAAGGGCGCGGTGCAGAACAGAATTTTGAAGCCTGCACGCATGAAGGATCTCTCCTGCATGAGCAGAGCCAAGTTCCAATAAGGAGACATACACCCCAATTTCTGCCCGCGTGAGTCCCAGGTCTTCTAATATGGTAGTATCCATAGCTAAGAGACAAAATAGTGATCTATATAAAGTTTTCTTTTATGCTCCCATTTGGGAGGACAAATATTAATAAGGAATTACTACTATCTAGTGTCATATGGTAGCAGGAATCCCTTATGCAGTGCGAAGCGATGTTCACGGTCGTGTTGATCTAAGTAGAAGACAGTTTGAACAGGCAAGTGCTTATGCAGGTTTATTTGACCTTGGGGATGTTGAGGCTATGCATATTGACCGGGATCATCCATTGCGCCATGGGCAATCAAAAGGTGAAAGGACCATTGATGTGATTATGAGAAACGCAATCAGGAGTGAGGGCGGGCTAACAGATATTGCCAAAGAAACTGTCCAAGGGGTATTAACATCTATAAACGATATGAAGCATCATCTAAGAGATGATGGAGAGAAAGGATTTTGTTATAGGGGGATAGCAGGAAATGCCGCAGCTGCTTGGACAGAAATTTTTAGGGCTATTGCCAGTCCAGATCAGCAAAGAAGGTTGCGTGAGTATTTTGATGGATTTGATGATGAATTTGATGTGATAAGAGAGTGTGCAATGGAACAGGTTAATGGCTCAATAGTGCTGTATTTGCCATGGGGAGCTTCCAGTGAAACACTAAGAGCAGCTCTTTCTGAATTAGATGGGTATGACCCAGCAAAAATTGTCGTTTTATCCCATGATTACCTTACAGGAGCCTCATTAAAGCCAGAATGGCAAAGGGAAGTAAAACCAATGCAAAGCGGGGAATTGGCAGTTGGTGCACTTGATTATCTTGCTCAAAGGGATTGTGATATTGTTGTTTGTTATGGACATATTGGTTTTGAGTACGGCCCTGCTGAAGTAAGGTTTAGGCATGGAAGAAGAGAAATGACCGCTTACCATACAGATGAAAAAGGAGGAAGTTTACTTAGGATAGAGTTGTAAGAGGGAGAATATGGAAAAAATAAATTGGTTTTGGGCTCATAGAAGGAATTCTTCACTGCACCACATGAGTTTGATTGCAAGAGGGTTTCATAGCAGGGGCTTTTTGCCCGTGGTTGATTTCCATTTTCATAATCAGATCTTTGTTGGAAAGCCAGGCAGAGGAGTGTACATATTTTATGATCGCGATGAGCTAAATAAGAAATACAAGGATGTTCAGAGGAGTATTGAAAGAAATAAGAATTTTGCCAAGGACTTTAAGGCAAGAAGCGATCAGTTATTTGCAGATCTGTTTGCTGTTTGTAAAAAAATAAAAGAAACTGATCTGAGCACTGCTTCAAATGAGGGCATATGTCAGCTTCTTGTGGAGTTTAAGGAGAAAATAACAGCAGGACCCCTCATTACGGTGCAATTATGGGGGATAGAAGCATGTTGGGATGAAGAGTATTCTTTGTCAAAAGAGATAAGCTCCAAAGTGTCTGATAAAGAATTCCCTGTTATAAAAGGCAGGTTATCTCAGAGCACCGGAAAAAGCGTAGCTCTTTCTGAGAAAGAGTCATTCCTGAAAGTGTGTATGGAGATTGAGAAAATTCCAGGGGTGCTAAAAAAATTCAAGGAAGGAACTGCCGATGAAATTTCTAGGATCCTGGAAGTATATCCCGGCATTAACTCCTCTATTCAAGAGCATATCAAAAATTTTGAATGGGTGAATAGCGAATATGTAAGTGAGAAATGGGACTTCCAGAGATGGATGCAAATGATAAAGAATGAATTGAACGATGATGTAAAAAGCAGGCTGCAGAAGATTCATGAACAGTATACCAATGCGCTTGGTGAGAAGCAGGAAATAATAGTGAATCTTAAGCTAAGTGATTCTGCAAGGCACGTTATTATAGCTCTTAACGAATTTGTATCTGAAAGAGACTGGGCTAAAGGAAAATTTTGTTATGCCCTGTCGATCTATGATTTGTTGTTGGAAGAAATTGCAAAGAGGCTTTATGTTTCTAAAGGAGATATCCTTCATATGGAAGCTGAAGAGCTCCTTGATGCGTTGAAAACGATGCAAGCAATATCTGTAGAGGAGAGAAAAAATGGTTTTGCCCTCGTATCAAAGAATGGTGATATGAACATCGTTGGATCAGAAGAACTGGAGATGTTTATTGCTAATGAGGAGATTGAAAAGAATTTTTCTCCAGTAACAAGGGTAAGGTCATTTAAAGGGGTTGTGGCGAGTCGGGGGAAAGTGAAGGGGAGGGTGCGTGTTATCGATGATCCAGAGCGAATGTCTGAGTTTAAGGATGGAGAGATCCTGGTCACTTATATGACCACAATGGAATTTACCCCACTCTTTGGAAAAGCAGCAGGGATTATCACAGATGAGGGAGGACTGAGCTCTCATGCCGCAATTATTTCAAGGGAATTTGGCTTGCCATGCATTGTTGGTACGACCATTGCAACAAGGAATCTGAGGACGGGAGATATAATTGAGCTAAATGCCAGTGAGGGAAAGATAACTATCCTAGATGAAGAAGAAGATACATTCATTTGAGGGAAATTTTTACGAGGGATAAGATGATAAAGTTAGTCAACAGCACTACTGGCAGACAGAACGATTTTTCTCCTTTCAGTTAAAAAATCTCACGCTCAGAGCCTTCGCGTGTCTGTGCCAGTGGTGTTGACTGACAAATCGACAGATCAAATGATTCTCAGGAAGATTAAAGGAAGACAGCATACTCACGAGTACCCTTTCCCTTAAACCAAAACCCTTTTAACCTCAGAAAATCTCAAATGTTCTAAAGGGGTTGGCATGCTAAGGGATTATATTGTGATGGCTCTTCGGAACATTGAAAGAAGAAGGGCAAGGTCTGTTATCACCTTGATTGGCATCTTCATTGGCATTGCAGCAGTCGTTGCTCTCATCTCACTTAGTCAGGGGATGCAAGATGCCATCAATGCCCAGTTCAACAAGATTGGGCAAAACCGGCTTATCATCGTTCCTGGCGGCAGGTTCATGGGTCCAACGGGAGGCGATTTGTCAACGGCCACGTTGACTGATAAGGATATTAAGGCGATAAAGAGGGTAAAAGAGGTGGATTTTGCGGCAGGGTTACTGACGGAGAATGCGCGGGTCGAGTATAAAGATGAGGCAAAATATATCTCTGTGTGGGGCATCCCAACAGACGGAGAGTCGCTCAGATATTTCGATGGCATCAGTTTTTTTGAGGTGGAAAAAGGCCGCAGCTTCAAGTCCAGTGACGCAAAGAGCGCTGTTGTTGGCTACCGGATTGCCCATGACCGTTTCAGCAGGGACATCGTTTTGGGGTCAAAGATTGCTATCAATAATGCAACATTCGATGTTGTAGGGCTGCAGAAGAATGCGGGTACTGGGGTTCATGATGTCATCATCAGGATTCCCTTGGATGAGGCAAGGACGCTGTTTAAGGAAGATGAGAAGATCACTTCAATATTCGCGTCCACTCAAATAGGCAAAGATCCATTGCAGGTGGCAGAGAAAGTAAAAAAAGAGCTGCGAAGGTCGCGGAATGTAAAGGAGGGCGAAGAGGATTTTACCGTTCAGACATCAGCACAAAGCATCGCTATTTTCAATGCCATCTTAAACCTTGTCAAGGCAATCCTCGTCGGGATTGCTGCAATCTCATTGCTCGTCGGGGGCATTGGCATCATGAACACGATGTATACTTCTGTCATGGAGAGGATGGACGAGATTGGCATCATGAAATCTATCGGGGCGAGGAATAGCGATATCCTGCTCGTGTTCCTGATTGAGTCTTGCGCCCTTGGCATTGTTGGGGGGATCATTGGCGTCATTGTTGGCATGAGCATCAGCGGGATGGTCCAGCTCATCGCCACGTTATCCGGGTTCATGCTCCTTGACATTAACACATCGCCCTACCTCATTTTTGGGGCAATAGCATTTTCGGCAATTATTGGAGCGCTCTCAGGTTTCCTTCCTGCCCTGGAAGCCTCAAGATTAAGACCAGTTGATGCATTAAAAAAATGATAGAAGACTATTTGAGCTTGACACTAAAGAACTTTTCTCATCAGAAGAAAAGAACCTTTCTCACGCTCATTGGCATCTTCATTGGCATCGCTGCGCTAGTCTCCCTTGTCTCCTTGGGGCAAGGACTCCAGAAGTCTATCTCTGACCAGTTCGCTCAGCTGGGGACTGACAAGATATTCATCCTTCCAGGGTCTGGCTTTTTTGAGACGAGTGCAAAGGGGGTCGCAATCACTGACAAGGACCTAAAGGATATACGCAATAGTAAGGGTGTGCAGGAAGTTGCAGGGAATATCTTCAAGATTGGCAGGGTAAAGGTGGGCGATACCTTAGTCTATAACAATGTCCTTGGCACGCCTCTTGATCAGACAAGGAAAGTGACAGAATCTGCGTTTAAGCTAAAGGTGATGAAAGGCAGGGAACTAAAATCTGGTGACCGGTACGCTGCATTCGTTGGACCGCGCTGGGCAAAGGACAAGGATATCCTTCCAAAGGGCATTGGTGTTGGCTCCCGGCTGGAAGTGGAGAATAAGACATTTCGCGTCGTTGGTTTTTTTGAGTCGCTTGGCAATCCTGATGATGACAGCCTGGTCATGATCCCGTATGATACGGCAAAGGACTTGTTTGATCAGCCGGACAGCTTTGATTATGTGATTGCGCAGGCAAGCGAAGGGGCAGAGCCGGCAGTAGTAGCGGAGGCAATCAAGAAGAAGATGCGCGGCTCGAGGAATTTAGAGGAGGGTGAGGAAAATTTTAATGTCAGCACCTCAGAGGACCTGATCCAGTCATTCAATGCTGTCCTTCTCATCGTTCAGATAATTGTCATTGGCATCGCATTCATTTCCCTCCTTGTTGGCGGTATTAATATCACGAACACCATGTACACGTCTGTTATTGAGAGGACAGGGGATATTGGGGTGATGAAGGCAATTGGCGCCCGCAATGGCGATATTCTCGCATTATTCATGATGGAGGCAGGAATCCTTGGCCTAGTCGGTGGGAGTATTGGCATCATTTTTGGCGTGGGGCTGAGCCAATTAGTCTCCCTTGCAGCAAATGCTGCGGGCCTTGGCTTCATCAAGGCATTCTTCCCCTGGTACCTAATTCTCGGAGCGCTTCTCTTCTCATTCACCGTCGGAGCTATTGCAGGAATTATCCCGGCGATGAATGCAGCAAGATTAAAGCCGGTTGATGCGTTAAGATATGAATAAGAATGATGCCCAGAATAAGAAAGATATCCCAAGATACGCAGCAGACTAGTGGGAAAGTGCATCTTGTTGGCAAAATGCAATATCCATCCACACTGATCTAATAGTGGATGATCGATGCCCCTTTCCCTGAAGTGATCGGCAAGAGTGCGCGGGATAGGTTATCAGGATAATCAGGGAGATGCTTGTCAATATATCCCATAACCCAGGCAGAGAGCTGTTCCTGGTCGCTTTCTCTCACCCACACCGAAATGTTTGCAGCATCGCCTGGCCCAAGGATTCGGGCAGACTGAACAAAGGGTGTTTTCTTAAGCGCTGATACCATAGCCTCTGCATCCGGATTGCCGATGCCATACTCTTCCCGAAGGCCCCCTCCGGTCTGATATTGTAATAAGAAGAATGTTGCCATGTCCCCTTCCTTCAATGCGTTCGCGCTGGCAAGCGCTCGCTTGTTTTCAGAGAGGACGAATCGTGTGTTTCCTTGGAGGGAATAGATCACCGCATCTGGATCCTCTACCATCTGGCATCTGGCCGAAAGGTGCTCAAAATGCTCTCGGGTCAGCCCAAGCGGGTCAAACTGGCAGATGAGCTGCTCTTTTGTTGCAGCAGGCGGAAGCATATCGATAAGCGAAGAGAGATCAGAAGAGGTGATGGGGATGCCAAGGGCATTGAGCCGAGAGAGAGCAAAATATGAGCTTTTAAGGTAAGGCGGATAATGATCCTCGTCAGGGTGAAAGAGTTCAGGGTACTGGGACGCTAGCCCCGTTGGATGTTCAAGGAGGAGGGCATATTCAGGACAGTGAGTAGATGCCATTTCGGCAGAATATGATTTTTTGATGGGAAAAGGCCAGGATATTGATGGGCTGATTAAAGGTTAAGTTGTCCTGACCATCCTGAAGATCGGTGGGCCGGAAATATTTCAGAAAAGAGCACAGAAAGGTTATTAATGTATCCTTCTTTTAACAGAGCATGCAACCGCGCAACAACTTTGAACTCATGGATATGAGAAAAGAAGCCCATATACCATGGGTTTATTTGACCGCGTAGATCAGCGCTATTGACCCTGGCAGGGCAACAATTCGTCCGATGTACAACCTTGGCCACCATAATTCTCTTGATGAATATCAGCCACCAATAAACAACACTAGAGATAATCTAAACAACACTAGAGATAACCCCTATAGAATATAATCATTTAATTTATTAATTTACAATTTATTTAATTTACACGTTATTATTTTACTTTCTTCATCCTAATGAAAACTTCTATCTTATTCACGAATTCTTCTGCTTCCTTATAGTACCGTTCAAATTCTGGTCCGGTGATATTCCGAATCTCCCGATGCTCGATTTTTTTCATGAGATCATAGAACTTTCCTACTCGTTCCGCATACTTCTTCTCTAGCATCCCAGTCTTCACAAACCGCTCCGCAAAAAGCTCCGAGAGATGTTTTGGACTTGGCGGCACTTCATGATGATGCATTAAAGCAGCATGCGCCGCATCAATGACTGACCAATACAGGTCAACTGTTGCCTGCAGGAGGTGCCACCTGGAATTTCGCAGTGTCACAGGCGCCCGCGAAAAATACGTGATCACGCTCTCGCGTGTTGGCCGAATTCTTCCCTGCCGAAGGAGTGCCTGTAATGGCTCGATAAAGCCAGAATCGATGAGAGCAACCCCATCCCTAAGGATATTGACAACAACTGGATCAGCCACCCGGGCATATTCCCAGAAGCTGGTGAATTTCAGGGTGATTATATGCAGCTGGGGAGAGATTCGGGTGACGATTTTTGCAACAATGACCCGGTACGCTTCGATGAGTTCAGGGGTCATCTGGATCGCTGTATCATCAACGACAACAAGGATATCGATATCGCCAACTTGGTTTTTCTCTTTCCTTGCAGTCGCCCCAAATAACACCACTGCCCGGGTAAAGTTCCCAAACTCCTTATGGACATCCTTTGCAAACTCGAACGCTTTCTCTAATGCTTTCTCTTCGTACTTGTTGATATGAGGACTAATCCTCCTCTCAATGCGAAAGTCCATCGTCACCTCTTTTTCTCTTCTTTCAGCTTTAAAGGTTTATAAAGATTATCATTTAGGACACTGTTTATTTATCATCAATTGATTGGTGTCTGGGTTTTTAGTAAAATCTTTATCATTGATAAAAACCTGTTTCTTTGGAGTTGGAGGAATATGCCTGCTGCTTCTGCAGGTGTTTGACCGTTA
>Ga0209211_10001045_pt1 | contig 54452 bp, 57 predicted proteins | sample RifGroA2_FD_183992 | JGI IMG/M metagenome (GOLD analysis project Ga0209211, IMG submission 183992) | Groundwater microbial communities from Rifle, Colorado, USA - Groundwater A2 (SPAdes) (version 2) | ecosystem: Environmental > Aquatic > Deep subsurface > Groundwater | place: Rifle, Colorado... | reverse complement strand
CGGCCGGCGTTCGCGGTGGTGGGCGACGCGGCGGGCCATTTCACCGTCCAGCGCCTGGGCCGTGGCGAGGTAGACGACCTTGAGGCCAGATTCGCGGGCGCGCTGTTCGGCCAGCAGGCTCTTGCCCGAGCGCGCGCCGCCGAGGATCAGTTCTTTCATGGGCATGCATTGTCGGCGAACGGGCCGGTATAATCCACCCCGATTCGACGTAACGGAACCCGGTGCGAAGCAATTCAATTCCGGGGCGGGCCCGCCGCTGTAATCGGGGACGGACGCTGCAACAAGCCACTGGTAAAACCGGGAAGGCGCAGCGCTCCGGCTGATCCGAAAGCCAGAAGACGTGTCGAGTCCTCTTGGGAAGCCTGTGGACAGGGTTTTGCGCCAATGCTTCGGGCTGCTTGCCCGGCATCGTCGCGAGGCCCTTTTTCTTTTGGAGAATCGGATGCATTCGTTTCAGATCACTGCCCCGGACCGGGCCATTGAAAATTCGCTTAAAAACAAGGTTGACCGTAAGACCAAGCCGCTCGGCGCGCTCGGTCAGCTCGAGCGCACGGCCATTCAGATCGGCCTGATCCAGCAACGCCTCGACCCGGAGTTCGGCCAGCCGCACCTGCTGGTTTTTGCCGGCGACCACGGCGCGGCCAAGGCCGGCGTCTCGGCCTACCCGCAGGATGTGACCTGGCAGATGGTCGAGAACTTCCTGGCTGGCGGCGCCGCGATCAACGTTTTTGCCCGCCAGAACGGCCTGCATCTGGCCATCATCGACGCCGGCGTTGCCCATGATTTCGGCAAGCGGGCCGGGCTGATCAACGCCAAGGTGGCGCTCGGTACGGCCAATTACGTCGAAGAACCGGCGATGACCGCCGCGCAATGCGCCCAGGCCATCGCCCGCGGTGCCGAGATCAGCCGCAACCTGTCGGCCAACGGCTGCAATGTCGTCGGTTTCGGCGAAATGGGCATCGGCAACACGGCCGCCGCCTCGCTCATCACCCACTGCCTGACCGGCCTGCCGCTGGCCGACTGCATCGGTCGCGGCACCGGGCTCGACGATGCCGGCCTGGCCCGCAAGCAGGCGCTGCTCGAAACGGCGTTGAACCGCTATCGCGCTGCCGGCGGCAGCAACGATCCGCTGGCCGTGCTGGCCGAATTCGGCGGCTTCGAAATTGCCATGATGGTCGGCGCCATGCTCGGCGCGGCCGAAGCGAAGATGACCCTGCTCATCGACGGTTTCATCGTCGGCTCGGCAGCCCTGACGGCGTCCCGGCTGGCCCCGGCGTTTGGCGATTACTGCGTGTTCTGCCACCGCTCGGCCGAAGCCGGTCACACCGCCCAGTTGGCAGCGCTCGGCGCCGAACCCTTGCTCGACCTCGGCCTGCGCCTCGGCGAAGGGACCGGTGCCGCGCTGGCTTACCCGCTGGTGCTGGCTTCGGTCAATTTCCTCAACGACATGGCCAGTTTCGAGTCGGCAGGCGTCTCCGACAAAGCATGATCCGCCGCGAGCTGGCCGCCTTCTTTGCCGCCCTCGGCTACTTCACCCGGCTGCCGGTGCCGGGCTGGGTTGGCTATTCGCCTGACGGGCTGGCCCGGGCGGCGCGCTACCTGCCGGCTGTCGGCCTGCTCGTCGGCGGGGCGGGCGCGCTGGTCTTCTGGCTGGCATCGCAGGTCTGGCCGCAAGCGGTGGCCGTCGTGTTCGCCATGGTCGCCACCATCGCCCTGACCGGCGCCTTCCACGAGGACGGCCTTGCCGACACCGCCGATGGTCTGGGCGGCGGCTGGGACAAGGCGAAAATCCTGGCGATCATGAAGGATTCGCGGGTGGGCAGTTATGGCGTCATCGCCGTCATCCTCGCCCTGCTCGGCAAGTACGCGCTGCTGTCGACCCTGCCGGCCGGGCAGGTCGTGGCGGCGCTGATCGCCGGCCACGCCGTTTCCCGCTTCTGCGCCGTCAGCCTCATGGCAACCATGGACTACGCCCGCGACGACGAGAGCAGCAAGGCTCGCCCCGTCGCCGCCCGGCTGGGCCTTGCGCCGCTTCTTTGGGCGCTGCTTTGCGCCGGCCTGCCGCTCCTGCTCCTGGCCCCCGGGCCGGCGTTGACCGCCGTCGTCCTGGCGGCATTGGCCACTCTCTGGCTCGCCGCCAAGTGCCGCCGCTGGCTGGGCGGCTACACCGGCGACTGCCTCGGGGCGGTGCAGCAGCTGGCCGAAATCGCCTTCTACCTCGGCCTGGCTGCCCGTTTTTAGCACTGCCAAGGGCAAAACGCAGGACTCCCACGGTCAACGGGAAAAAATGCCCAAAATTGAAAGCCGGCCGGTCGCTGTCCCGTGGCCGATTTGCCGTTAAGCTTCCGCCATCGCACTAGCGTCCGAAACCATGGAAAAACCCCACGCTCCCTCCACCGAAAAGAACCGCGAGCCGATTCTCACCGTGCTCCGCGAGGTCTTCGCCGACCGTCGGCGGATTCTGGAAATCGGCAGCGGCACCGGCCAGCATGCCATCCATTTCGGCGCCCACCTGCCGTACCTTAGCTGGCAAACCTCCGACCGCCCGGAATGCCTGCCCGGCATCCGCGCCTGGCTAGCCGAAGCCGCCCTGCCCAATGTCCTGCATCCGTTCGAATTCGACGTCCTCGGCCAGTGGCCGAACAGTCGCTACGACGCGATCTACAGCGCCAACACCCTGCACATCATGTCGTGGGAAGCCGTCGAAGCCCTTTTCGCCGGCCTGCCGGCGGTGCTGGAACCGGGCGGCCTGCTCGTCATCTACGGCCCCTTCATGGTCGATGGCCGCCACACCAGCGACAGCAACGCCGCCTTCGACCGATCGCTGCGCGAAAAGGCGCCGCATCAGGGCGTCCGCGATGCGACCGCCGTCGATGCGCTGGCCCGGCAAAAAGGGCTGGAACTGATCGCGCAACGGGCCATGCCGTCGAATAATTTTGTCCTGCTCTGGCGGATGAGCGAAGCGTGCGCCTCCATCTGATCCGCCACCCGAAGCCGAGCATCGAACCGGGCATTTGCTACGGTCAACTGGAAATTTTGGCCAAAATTAAAATGGCCGAGGTGGCCCGCCTGCGCGCCGAACTGCCGCCCGGCCTGCCGCTGTGGAGCAGTCCGCTGCTGCGTTGCCGGCAACTGGCCGAGCAGCTTCACCCGCAGCCGATCATCGACGAGCGTCTGGCCGAAATGAATTTCGGCGACTGGGAAGGTCGACCGTGGGATGACATTCCGCGCCACGAACTTGATGCCTGGGCCGCCGATGTCGCAGGCTACGCACCGCCCGGTGGCGAATCGCCCGCTGCGCTGCAACAGCGCGCCCTGGCTTTCGTCGCCGGGCTGGACGTGCCGGAGGCGGTCATCGTCACCCACGCCGGCATCATCCGCACCTTGCTCGCCCACTGGCAGAAGCTGCCGCCAATGCGCTGGAGCGAGCTGCAAATCGGTTTTTCGACGGTGACCTCCGTCTCCCTCGCGCGCGACAGCGCCGACCTGACCGGCCTGAATCGGTAGAATGTCGACTTTCGTTTTCGACGACCGCCCTCTGTGACGCAAAACTCAAGCTCCGCCTATTCCAACAGCCAGATTTATCGCCGCCTGCTGACCTGGGTCCGGCCGCACTGGCGCGTTTTTGCCCTGGGCGTGCTCGGCATGGTGATGACCGCGGCGACCGAACCGCTGTTCCCGGCGCTCATGAAGCATCTGCTCGACAGCGGCTTCGTCGCCAAGGACGAGACCGACATCATCCTGATTCCGGCTGCGATGATCGGCATCTTCATCATCCGCGGCGTTTCCACCTACGCCAGCGGCTACTCGATGGCCTGGGTCGCCGCCAAGGTTGTGCTCAATCTGCGGCAAGCCATGTTCCGGCGCCTGCTCTCGCTGCCGACCAAGTTCTACGACGACCAGTCCACCGGCACCCTGATTTCCAAGGTCGCCTACGACGTGACCAACGTCACCCAGGCCGCCACCGGCGTGCTGACCACGGTAATCCGCGACACCCTGACCATCCTCGGCCTGCTCGGCTTCCTGCTTTATCTTGACTGGAAACTGACGATGATCGCCCTGACCGTCGGCCCGGTCATCCTCGGCGTCATCAAGATTTTCAGCAAACGCCTGCGGGCGGCCAGCCGCTCCGGCTATTCGGCCATGGGCCTGATCACCCACATCCTCGAAGAAGCCGTCGGCGCGCACAAGGTCGTCAAGATATTCGGTGGCCAGAAATACGAAGCAGCCCGTTTCGACGCGGCGACCAACGTCTACCGCCGCGCCACCATGCGCGAAGCCGCCGCCGCCGCCGCCACCGTGCCGCTGACCCAGGTCGCCGCCGCGACCTCGGTAGCCATCATCACCTACATCGCCCTGCGCCAGTCGGCCGGCCCCGGTGGTACAACCGTCGGCGAGTTCCTCTCGTTCATCACTGCCCTGCTCATGCTGCTCGCCCCGGTCAAGCGTCTGACCGACGTCAGCAATCCGCTGCAGCGCGGCCTGGCCGCCGCCGAAAGCGTCTTCCAGGTGCTCGACGAAATGCCTGAGGATGACACCGGCGGCGTTGAGCTGCAGCGGGCCAGCGGCCACCTGCAATTCGACCAGGTCAATTTCAGCTACCCGGGCACCAGCCGGCCGGCGCTCCAGGACATCAATCTCGACATCATGCCGGGACGGACGGTGGCGCTGGTCGGTGCCTCGGGCAGCGGCAAGACAACCATGGCGGCGCTCATCCCGCGCTTCTATCACCTGACCACCGGGCGCCTGCTGCTCGACGGCCACCACGTCGACGAACTCAAGCTTGAAAGCCTGCGCAACAACATCGCGCTGGTCAGCCAGGATGTCGTGCTGTTCAACGACACCGTCCGCGCCAACATCGCCTACGGCTTCGCCGGCCAGTCCACCGAAGCAGAAATCATCGCCGCCGCCAAGGCCGCCAACGCCTGGGAATTCATCGGCCAGATGGACAAGGGGCTGGACACCGAGGTCGGCGAAAATGGCGTCAAACTCTCCGGCGGCCAGCGCCAACGTCTGGCCATCGCCCGCGCCTTCCTCAAAAACGCCCCGATCCTCATTCTCGACGAAGCCACCTCGGCCCTCGACACCGAATCCGAACGCCTGATCCAGGCCGCCCTCGACACCCTGATCGTCGGCCGCACCACCATCGTCATCGCCCACCGCCTGTCGACCATCGAACGTGCCGATCTGATCGTCGTGCTCGATCAGGGGCGAATAGTCGAACGCGGCCGCCATGGCGAATTGCTGGCGCAGGATGGCGTTTATGCCAAGTTGCAGCGCCTGCAGCGCGAATCGCTTACGGGCGAGTCGCTGATCGATAACGCAGGCGTTTGAGGAAAAAGAAAGGCGCCAGCAGCCAGGGGGCGGCTGCATAGGTCAGGATACGCCAGCGAAAATCGGCGGGAAGCATGGCGTAGTCGAGGCAGAGACCGATTTTCCGGCCCATGCCTTGGGCGGCGAACATGCTTTCAATGAACAGCTCTTTCTTGAGCTTCTCGTCCAGCACCGCCAGCGTGGCCGGACTGGCGCCGAGTTCGCGGGCATTGTCCAGCATGCAGCGTAATTCGGTCTTGGAGCTGTTGGTTTTCCGGGTCAGGCCCTTGATGACGGTGGCAGCGTCCAGTGCTTTTCGCTTGCTGGTCAGGCCGCCACGCCGGTAATTGACCAGCGGAACCGGCAGCGTGATGGCCGTTGCCAAACCAATCGCCCGGAAGGCCATCACCATGTCCTCGCCGACAGCTCCTTTGGGCATGCCGCCAAAACGGTCGAACAGGCGACGCGTCCACGCCTGCGCCGCGCCGATCACGTGGGGAGGAGAACGGCTCCAGTCATCCAGCGATCGATAATTCTCCAACTGGCCGATCCGGATCGTGCCCAAAATGTGGCCTGACTGATCCATATCGAACAGATAGGCGCCGATCAAATCCGGTTTGCAGTCGTGAGCCAGCCAGAATTCGACAACGGTGCTGACCCGCGTCGGGAGCGAAACGTCGTCGCCGCCGGCGATGAAAATCAGGTCGCCGGTGGACTGCCTGACAGCCTGATCGATGTTGCCACCGATGCCGAGATTTTCGGGGTTACAGACCAGCTTGATCCGATGTGGTCCGGCATAGCCGTCAAGACAGGCCTTGATCCGCTCGACGGTGCCATCTTTAGAGGCGTCATCGGAGATGACGATTTCCAGGTTAGGGTAGTCTTGGGCCAGGGCACCAGCGATCGCTTCACCAATGATGTCTTGCTGGTTATAGCAAAGCAGCAGCAGGGTGACGGGTGGGAGAGGAGGCGCGCTCATTTTGATGAAGCGGCTGCCAGCAACTCGAACAGGACATCGAAGTGCTGTGGCAACGAATAGGGATAGTTGATGTATTGCCCGGGGTTGTCGAGCAGGCTCAGCGTGCCGGAGTCGAATCGTTCCAGCGCTTTTTGCAGGGCGGCACGCAGCGCCGGTAGCGTACGCTCGAAACGCAGGCAGGCGTGGTCGGAGAGGACTTCGGCGGCGCCAACCGTCGTCGAAAAAATGGCCGGCGTTCCGCACAGGATGGCCTCGGGACCGACCAAGCCAAAGGCTTCGTAATGCGACGCAAGAATGACGGCATCGGCGGCGGCGTAAAGGGCCGGCATGTCGTCGCGGAAGCCGAGGTTGATGACATTGGCTGCATTCAGCGGGGTTTTTCCGGCCACCACGAGGCGAACCCGCGGGTCGAAACCCTCCAGTGCCTCGAGAATCAGATCTGCTCCCTTGAGGGCGTGGTTGTTGGACGGGAAGAGCAGCATCAAATCGCCGGAGGACAGGCCCAGAGTACGTCTCGTTTGTTCCCGGCTTTCCCGCGTGGCGAGCGAAAACTTGTCGGTATCGACGGGCGGATAAAGCGTGACAACCTTGTCCGGATCGATTCCGTAGTGTTTGACGATTTCCCCGGCAACCTTGGCCGAGTGGGAAACGATGCGTTTTGCCTGCCGGTAGAGCGCTGTTTCCCGGGTAACGGTGGCGCGGTCAAAAAAACCGATCCGTTTTTTGCCCCGATCAAGCAAATGGCCAAGGTGCGTTCCACCGACAATGCACAACTCAGGGCCGGGCGCCCGTGATATGCCGATGGATGGCCAGTCGTTGCGGCACTTGCCAAAGGCGCGCGACTCGAACAGGTAGTTGTTCAGGCGGGAAAATGGTGTCCTGTCGGGCATGACAACAAATTCGACCCCTTGCGGAGCGGTGCCGGGCCACTCGAGCTGACGGGTCACGATGCGGCAGGGAATATCTTGTGTTGCGGCATAAGCGATCAGGTCGAGCACGTGCCGCTCCATGCCGCCGCCGGATCGAATGGAGTGGAAAACGAGATTGAAGCCTGGCAACGGGGTCATGTCGATATGAACGGTCGGTAAGTCTGCAGCCATGGTGGCGGCCGGCGATGGGCTGGCGTCGGCGAAAATAGGCCGGAAAGTGTATCATCCGGCCACCCCAGAGAGCCGCCCGGTAGCCCCTACGAGTTTATGATCGCATCCGTTTTTCCCCCGCCCAAGCGTGTGTTGGTGATTCGCTTGCAGAATCACGGCGATGTGTTGCTGACGACACCGATTTTTTCTGCGCTCAAAGAGCATTTTCCCGGGGTTGAGGTGGATGCGCTGGTATTTGCCGAAACCGTTCCCATGCTTGTCGCGAATCCGGATCTGACGAAGGTGTGGGCATTGCCGCGTGGCAAGCAGGTTGGCCGGGGGCTGCGTCGGGCCAACGCATTCATTCAATTGATGCTGGGTATTCGCCGTCGTCGTTACGACTGGGTTTTGCATCTCAACGACCAGTGGCCGGGGGCGCTTGCCGCCGCTGTCAGCGGCGCTTCGCTACGGTTCGGCTACGAGATGGAGAAACGGGATTTCTGGCTGTGGCGAAAGATATTTCCGGTGCGTATCGTGCCGACTTTTGCCGGTCATATGGTTGAAAAGAACCTGGCTGTGCTGGAGGCGCTCGGCGTGCCTGTCGATCTCCGTCGCGCGCCGTGCACCATGGGCTTTTCCGGGCAGGACGCCGAGTTGGTCAGCAGAAAACTTGCCGAAGCCGGGGTGACAGGAAAATATGTTCTGGTTCACCCAACGTCGCGTTGGTTCTTCAAGTGCTGGGAAGATGATCGCTTTGCCGAAGTGATTGCGGCGCTTGCCGGTTCCGGTTGGCAGGTGGTGCTGACTTCGGCGCCAGACCAGCGCGAGGTTGAGCTTGTCGATGGCCTGCTGCGTCGGGTGAGTCACCCCGGGGTGGCGTCGCTGGCCGGCCAGCTTACCCTGCCGCAACTGGCCGCAGCGATTGCCGGGGCGACGTTGTTCATCGGTGTGGATTCCGTGCCCATGCATATGGCGGCGGCACTTGGCGTCCCGCTCGTGGCTTTGTTCGGGCCGACGCATGTCCATATCTGGCGGCCCTGGAGTGATCGTGCCGAGGTGATTAATGCGGCCGACTACGGCCCCCTGATCGCTCCGAATGACGTCGATACATCGACATCCGAGCGTTACCTTTCGAATATTCCCGTGCAGCCCGTGCTGGATGCCGTGGGGCGGCAACTGGCGCGCTTCGCCGATCAGAAACAGGTGGCTGATGTTGTCTGATCGTTCATGGCAGGGACTTTGGCGCTTTGTGGCGCTGGGCATCTTGCTTTGTTATCCGATCATGGTCGTCAGGTGGATCCCGTTTGGCGGCGGGGCGCGTTACTTGAATGTGCTGGCGGCGCCGGTCAGCCTGATATTGCTGTGGCAGGCGCCGCGTAACGAGATCCGGGGGCTGTTGATGTCAGCCGTTCGCTGGGGGATGCCGTTTCTGCCGTTTGTCCTGATGTGGACTTTTGCCCAGCTGTGGCATGGCTACGATCCGCTCGATCTGAATCCTCCGATGCGCCTGATTTGGTGTGCTCTGCTGTTTCTCGGTGCTCGCCTGGCCGGGGTCAGCTATCGCCACCTTGCATTCGTCGCCGCGATTGGGGCGACCATCTATTGCGGCGTTGCGCTGGTGGAGGTCTATGGCCTGGGCAGGGGGCGCGCCTGGGGGGGGACCTATGAAAATCGATTTGGACAATTTTCGATCTGGGTTGCTTCGCTGTGTTTTCTTCACGTATTTCTGGAACGAGGGAAAGGGGAATTACGTTCGGTGAATGCCCTGCTCTTGCTGGCCGGTGTTCTCGGCTGTGTTTCCACATTGCTCAGTGGCTCGCGCGGAGCCTTGCTCGCCTTGTTGGTGCTGATTGCGCTGGCCTTTCTCCGTGCAACGAACCGTAGACGAGGCCTGCTGGTTGCCGCCGTGATGATCTCGGCAATCGTTGTTTTTTGTCTGCTTTACACGCCGATGTATCAGCGGCTTGAATTGACCGTCGGACAAGCAAAGGATTATTTCAATGAAGCGGAGTTCTCGCCGACATCGATCGGTATTCGGCTTGAGTTGTACCGTGTCGCTTTCCTGACCTTGCTTGACCACCCACTGATTGGGCCAGGTTATACCTCGCTCAAGCAGTTGTATGAGACGCATCCGGCTTTCGGTGTTGCCCTCCCCGAGATGCTCGACATTCCAGGCTTTCACAACGACTGGTCGCAGGCGATTGGTATCGGTGGTGGACTGCTGTTGGTTTCGCTCTTGGGCACCTGTGTCTGGCTGGCTAGGTCTGCACGCAGAAATGTCTTCCAATTTGCCTTTCTTGGATTCGCGGTCATATTCAGTTTCAGCGAAATATTTTTCACCAACAAATTGGGCTTGAGCTTGTTGATGGCAAGCTGGGCACTTTATGCGGCTGCCGAGCAGAATCAAGAGCGAAGGGCATGAAAATACTGAAGAAATTTCTTTTCCGGCAGGCTGAAAGGCGGCTGAAGAAAATTCCGGCCTTGTATCGGGGGCAGGCCAGATTCAAGCTGCACTATCCGGGAAAATATTCGTTCGGGGTCGGTAGCTATGGCTTGCCGAAGGTGCACGACTGGGACGAGGGCGCCACACTGCGCATTGGTGCGTACTGCTCAATCGCATTGAATGTCCAGATCTTGCTTGGTGGCCATCACCACAGCGAATGGCTCACGACCTATCCGTTTTCTTCGATGGTGCCTGGCGATATTCCGCCATGCAGCTTTAGTCGCGGCGATGTGGCGATTGGTAACGACGTCTGGCTCTGCTCGAATACCATTGTGCTTTCCGGTGTGACGATCGGCGATGGCGCGATTGTGTCAGCAGGTTCAGTGGTGACCAGGGATGTCGAGCCTTATTCGATCGTGGCCGGCAATCCCGCACAACATGTGCGTTGGCGATTTGATGAAACGACACGTGCCGCACTGCTTGAGACCGCTTGGTGGGCCTGGCCAGTCGAGGAGGTAGCCCGTATTGCACCGATCCTGTGTTCGGGGAATATTGACGCCTTGCTTGAATATGCCGGGCAGCGTAAATGCAACGAATGATTGACGCGCCAGGTACTGCCAACGATTCCGGAAAGAACAAATACAAATGACCAACACCGTTCAGCCAAAAATCACCGCCTACATCATCGCTTTCAACGAAGCGCAGAAAATTGCGGCGGCGGTGAATAGTGTCCTGTGGGCTGACGAAATCATCGTCGCCGATTCGGGTAGCACCGACGGCATGGTGGAGATTGCCGAGAGCCTGGGGGCACGCGTCGTACAGGTGCCGTTCAAGGGCTTTGGCGATCTGCGCAATCAGGCGATTGCCACCTGTACCCATGACTGGATTTTCAGCCTTGATGCCGATGAACGGTGCACGCCGGAGGCGCGCGACGAGATCCTGCGCGTCATCGCCGACCCGGCCAGCCTCGACATCTATTTCATGCCGCGCCGTAATTTCTTCATGGGACGCTGGATCAAGCATTCGGGGTGGTATCCGAATTACCGCCAGCCGCAGCTCTTCCGCAAGGGCAAGATGGGCTACACGATGGAGCCGGTGCACGAGGGCTACGTACCGCTTAGCGAGCGGCCGGTCGGGCATCTGCAGAATCCGATCTGGCAGGTGCCGTTCAAGAATCTGCACGAGGTCGTGCACAAGGCCAACCGCTATTCGACCCTCGGCGCCGAAAAGCTCACGCTGCGCGGGCGCAAGGGCAGCATGGGCAAGGCTTTGACGCACGGCCTGTGGTCTTTCATCAAGCACTACATTTTCAAGCGTGGTTTTCTCGACGGCTGGCCGGGGTTCATCATCGCCTTCGGTAATTTCGAGGGGACTTTCTACCGCTACGCCAAGGGCTACGAGATGGATCAGGCTTGGAAAATGCCGGACACGCCACCGCTGCGCCGGCCCTGAGGCACTATGCCGCCGCACCTCATTTCAGTTGTCGTTACCACCTATAACCGGCCGGATGCCTTAAAGGCGGTGCTGGCCTCGCTGGCTGCGCAGACTGACACGGCGTTCGAAGTACTGGTGGCCGATGACGGCTCGCGCCAGGAGACAGCGGTGGCGGTGGCCGAGGCGGCCGTCCATTTTCCTGTCCCGCTGGTCCATCTGTGGCAGTCCGATGACGGGTTTCGGGCGGCGGCGGCGCGCAATCTGGCGGTTGCGGCGAGTAGGGGCGATTACCTTGTTTTCGTCGATGGCGATTGCGTGTTGCGTCCCGATTTTGTCGCGCGCCACAGGGCGCTGGCCGAGCCGGCCTGGTTCGTCGCCGGAAACCGGGTGTTGCTGTCCGAGCGTTTCACGAACCAGGTCCTGCAGACGCCGCTGATCGCGCTTCATGGCGACAGTCGCCTGAGCTGGCTGGGCCGCCGGTTTTCCGGGGCGATCAATCGCTGGCTGCCGCTCTGCTTCGTGCCGGGGAACGGTTGGCGCAAGCGTCAGCCGCAGCGCTGGCAAGGCGCGCGGACCTGCAATCTGGCGCTGTGGCGGAGCGATTTCGACACGGTGAATGGCTTCGACGAAGCTTTCCAGGGCTGGGGGCACGAGGATGCCGACCTCGCCATCCGCCTGCTGCACGCCGGCGTGCAGCGCAAGGATGGGCGTTTTGCCACGGCGGTGCTGCACCTTTGGCACCGCGAAAACGATCGCAGCAATCTGGCCGAGAACGAACGCCGGCTGGCCGAGATTCTGGCTGCCGACCGGCGCCGTGCCGCGGTCGGGATCGATACCTACAGCGCCGAACGGGTCAGCGCAGCCGTCCTTCAGAAATTGGGCAAAATTCCCGGTTGACCGTAGGAATCAGTGCGCCGCTTCCCAGTTCGGCCCGACGCCGACCTCGACGACCAGCGGCACCTTTAGTTCGGCGACCTGGCTCATCAGGCGGGGCAGGTGGGTGCGGATTTCCATCAACTCGTCGTCCGGCACTTCGAGCAGCAGTTCGTCGTGCACCTGCAACACCAGTTTTGACTTCGATCCGGATTTTTCCAACCAGTCCTGCACGGCGATCATCGCCAGCTTGATCAGGTCGGCGGCCGTGCCCTGCATCGGCGCGTTGATCGCGGCGCGTTCGGCGCCCTGGCGGCGGTTGCCGTTGCTGGAGCGGATGTCGGGGAACCATAGCCGGCGGCCGAAGGCGGTTTCGACGTAGCCGTGCTGGCGGGCCGCCTCGCGGGCTTCTTCCATGTAGCGGGCGACGCCAGGGTAGCGGGCGAAATAGCGGTCGATGTAGGTTTGCGCGGCGCTGCGCTCCAGCCCGAGTTGGCGTGCCAGCCCGAAGGCGCTCATGCCGTAGATGAGGCCGAAGTTGATGCTCTTGGCGACGCGGCGCTGGTCGGGGCCGACTTCGAGCGGCGTGACGCCGAAAATCTCGCCGGCCGTCGCCCGGTGCACATCCTCGCCATGGGCGAAGGCATCGAGCAGACGTTCGTCGCCCGACAGGTGAGCCATGATGCGCAGTTCGATCTGCGAATAGTCGGCCGAGACGATACTGCTGCCTTCCGGCGCGATGAAGGCGGTGCGGATCTTGCGGCCTTCCTCGCTGCGCACCGGGATGTTCTGCAGGTTGGGGTCGCTGGAGGCGAGCCGCCCGGTGACCACGGCGGCCTGGGAGAAGCTGGTATGCACCCGGCCGGTCTGCGCATTGACCATGCGCGGCAGCTTGTCGGTGTAGGTGCCTTTGAGCTTGGACAGGCTGCGGTGTTCGAGCAGCAGCTTGGGCAGCGGGTAGTCGAGGGCCAGTTCGGACAGCACTTCCTCGTCGGTGGACGGGCCGCCGGACGGGGTCTTTTTCTTGATCGGCAGACCCTGTTTCTCGAACAGGATGTCAGCCAGTTGCTTCGGCGAGGCGAGGTTGAAGGGCTGGCCGGCCAGTTCGTAGGCCTGCGCTTCGAGGGCCATGATCTTCTGGCCCATCTCGTGGCTCTGGCGGGACAGCACGTCGGCGTCGACCAGGATGCCGTTGCGTTCGATCTGCCAGATGACCTGGCGAACCGGCATTTCGATGTCGTGGTAGATGCGGCTCAAGCCGGGTTCGTCGGCGAATTGCGGGTGCAGCACGTTGTGCACGCGCAGGGTGACATCCGAATCTTCGGCCGAGTAGGTGGCGGCGCGTTCGATATCGACCTGGTCGAAGCTGATCTGCTTGGCGCCCTTGCCGCACAGGTCTTCGTAGGCGATGGTGGCCAGCCCGAGGTGGCGGGTGCATAGCTGGCCGAGATCGTGGCCCTTGTCGGACTCGATCACGTAGCTTTGCAGCATGGTGTCGTGAGCGATGCCGGCCAGCGTGATGCCGTGGTTGGCGAAAACGTGCTGGTCGTATTTTGCGTTTTGCAGCACTTTTTTCCGGTTGACCGTGGACAGCCAGGGCGTGAGCCTGGCCAGGACTTCGTCGCGCGGCAACTGGTCGGCGACGCCGGGGGCGGTGTGGGCGAGCGGGATGTAGCAGGCTTCGCCGGGGGTGACCGACAGCGAAATGCCGACGATGCGGGCGGCGAACGAGTCGAGGCTGGTCGTTTCGGTGTCGAGCGCGGTCAGTTCAGCGGCTTCGATCTTGGCTAGCCAAGCGTCGAATTGCGGCCAGGTGAGGACGGTTTCGTAACGGACTTCGAGGGGGGCGGCCGGCGTCGTTGCGCTTGGTGTCGAAACCTCGCGCGCCGGAACGGCGGCGGCCGCTTCCGGGCCGTCGATTTCGCCCAGCCAGGTGCGGAACTGGTAGCGGGTATAGAGCTCGCGCAGCGTGGCCGTATCGCGTTCGGTCGTGGTCAGCGTGGCCGGGGCCGGCAGGTTGGAGAGATCGCAGGCGACGGTGACCAGCTTCTTGCCCAGCGGCAGGAAATCGAGGTGGTCGCGCAGGTTCTGGCCGACGACGCCGCCGATTTCGGCGGCATGGGCGACGATGCCGTCGAGCGAGCCGTATTGCGCCAGCCACTTCAGTGCCGTCTTCGGGCCGCACTTGGCGACGCCGGGCACGCCATCGACGGTATCGCCGACCAGCGCCAGGTAGTCGACGATCTTGTCCGGCGGCACGCCGAACTTGGCTTCGACGCCAGCTTCGTCGAGCAGCTCGTTGCTCATCGTGTTGTACCAGCGGACCAGCGGATTGACCAGTTGGGTCAGATCCTTGTCGCCGGTGGAAATCAGGGTATTTATGCCGTCGACCGTAGCATTGGTCGCCAACGTGCCGATCACGTCGTCGGCTTCGACGCCATCGACCATGAGCAGCGGCCAGCCGGCGGCCTTGATGGCGGCGTGCAGCGGCTCGATCTGCTGCACCAGATCGTCGGGCATCGGCGGGCGGTGGGCCTTGTATTCCGGGTACCAGTCGTCGCGGAAGGTCTTGCCCTTGGCGTCGAAGACGACGGCCTTGTAGTCCGCCTTGTAGTCGCTCTCGAGACGACGTAGCATGTTCAGAACGCCGTAGACGGCCCCCGTCGGCTCGCCCGCCTTGTTGCGCAGGTCGGGCAGGGCGTGGAACGCACGATAAAGATAGGACGAACCGTCCACCAACAATAAGAGAGGCATAAATTGACCGAGAGCGACAAGCTGGTAATGGGCGTCGAGACCGAGGCCCTGCTGAAAAACGCGACGGCCCGCGAGTCCTGGCGGATTTTCGGCATTATGTCAGAGTTCGTCGAGGCGACTGAGCGTCTGGCCGCGATCAGGCCGGCCGTGACCATGTTCGGCAGCGCCCGCGTCAAGCCGGATTCGCCGTATTACGCATTGACCGAGCAAACTGCCCGCCTGCTCTCCGATTCCGGCTTCTCGGTCATTTCCGGGGGCGGTCCCGGCATCATGGAAGCGGCCAACAAGGGCGCCTTCTTCGGCAAATCACCGTCGGTCGGCCTGAACATTCAATTGCCACACGAGCAATCCAATAATCCCTATCAGGACATCTCGCAGACCTTCCGCCACTTCTTCGCCCGCAAATACATGTTCGTCCGCTTCGCCAGCGCCTACGTCGTGATGCCCGGCGGTTTCGGCACGCTCGACGAGCTCATGGAGGCGTTGACCCTGATCCAGACCGGCAAGGCCCGCAAGATTCCGCTGATCCTGGTCTCCTCGAAATTCTGGGGGGGCATGATCGACTGGTTCAAGGAGCGGCTGGTTGGCGAAGGCATGGTCGATGCCGAGGACATGAACCTGATTCAATTGATCGATGAGCCGGAAAAAGTGGTCGAAGCCATATTCAAGCACTATGAAGCTCGTCCTTTCGGCCCCTTGCCGAACGAACACGAGATGCTGCTCAACCTGTAAAATCAAAGCATCGTCACCGAGGATTCAACCATGCGCCGCCTTCTCCCTCTCCTGCTCCTAGCCGCCTTGCCTGCCTGGGCGCAGAAAGGCGATCTCCAGCCGCTGCCCGCCGTGCCGCCCCCGCCGCCGGAAATGCAAGCCTTCGATGAAGCGCTCGAGCCGCAAGTGACCATCGTCAAGCGCGAGACCGAAACCCGCGAGGAATACCGCATCAAGGGCAAGCTCTACATGGTCAAGGTCACCCCGGCGGTCGGCCCGGCCTACTATCTCATCGATAACCAGGGCGACGGCCAGTTCGTCCAGGCCGACATTACCCATCCGGTGACCAAGCCGCCGATGTGGATCATTCATAGCTGGTAAATCTTGTCCGTCTATACCAAGGTCGGGCGCGAAGAACTCACCGCCTGGCTGCAGCCGCTCGGGCTGGGTGAGCTGATCGACTACGCCGGTATCGCCGCCGGCATGCAGAACTCGAACTATTTCGTGACGACGGCGAGCGGCCGTTTTGTGCTCACGCTGTTCGAGTGCATCGATACCGCCGCCCTCGATTTTTATCTGGCCTTGCAGGAAAATCTGGCCCGCAGCGGGATTCCCTCCCCTCGACCACTGGCCGACGGCGATGGCCGCCGCTGGCGTTGGCTGGCCGGCAAACCCGCCGCCTTGCTGACCTGCCTGCCGGGAGCGGCGCTGGAAGCGCCGGATGCCGGGCAGTGCCGCGCCGTCGGCGACCTGCTGGCCCGCCTGCACCGCGCCGCGGCAAGTTTGCCGAATCCCCTGGCCAATCCCTGCGGCGCCGCCTGGCGGCAAGCCGTCGGCGAAGCCTTGCTGCCTTTGCTCGCGCCGGATGAACGTGAATTGCTGGCCGATGAGCTGGTCTTTCAGGCAATGCAGGACTATTCGGCGCTGCCGCGCGGCATCATCCACGCCGACCTGTTCCGCGACAACGTGTTGTGGGATGCCGACGGTCGACTGTCCGGCGTGCTCGATTTCTATTTTGCCGGCGAAGACGTGCTGCTCTTCGATCTGGCCGTCGTCGCCAACGACTGGTGCGCCGACGACGCAGCCCTTGCCGCGCTGATCGCCGGCTATGCCGCCCAGCGTCCGCTGAGCGAGGTCGAGCGTGCCGCCTGGCCGGCCATGCGGCGAGCGGCCGCCTTGCGCTTCTGGCTGCTCCGGCTCGAGGTTCGCCACCAGCCGCGTCAGGGCGAAGTGGTAACGATCAAGAATCCGGACGACTTTCGGCGTCGGCTGGAACGTTTTCGCCTTGCCCCGGAAGCGCTGCCCCGTTAGCATCCGCGCATGAGTGAATCTCCCGCTTTTCCGATGGCGCCGAGCCGGTTTACCGGCGCGAGCCGTGAAGTCGATGCCGGCGCCTGCTTCGATTGGCTGCGTCAGGGCTGGGCCATGTTTCTGGTCAATCCCGGCCTGTGGATAGGCAGTACGGTTCTGCTGCTCGTCATGTTGATGGCCATTTCCATCGTGCCGCTGTTCGGCCAGATCGCCGCACATCTGCTCGTGCCGCTCTTCGGTGCCGGCATGATCAAGCTGTGCAAGCGTCTCAGCGACGGCGAAGAGGCGGAAATCGCCGACCTGTTCGCCGGTTTTCGCCACAATGCCGGGCAACTGGTCATGGTTGGCGTGTTTTTCGCCATCGGGATTTTCGGCATCGCCTTCCTTGCCTTCATGCTGGTCAGCGGCGGCGTGTTGGGGGGCGTGGTCACTGGCAAGGTCGCCGGTTTCGGCATCGCGCTCGGTGGCGTCATGCTGGCCGGCCTGCTGGTCATGGTGCTCTCGGTGCCGGTCATCATGGCCACCTGGTTTGCGCCGGCCCTGGTGTTCTTTCACGACATGCAGCCGATCGACGCGATGAAGGCGAGCTTTGCCGCCGGTGCCAAGAATTTCCTGCCGATGGCGATCTTCGGCATTTTCCTCGTGGTGGCCCTGTTTTTTGCCATGCTGCCGGTCGGCATCGGCCTGCTTCTCCTTCTCCCGGTGGCGTCCGGCGCGGTTTTCGCGTCCTACCGCGACATTTTTGCCGGTAGCTGAGCATGCGCGCCCAGACACTACCCGCCACTGCCGGCTGGAGCTGGATACTCACCGGTTTTGCCATCTTCCGGCGCAATCCGATTGTCCTCGGCATGCTGGTCCTCACCTACTGGTTCACGGTGGTTTTCCTCAACGTGCTGCCGTATATCGGCGCGCTGGCCGCTTCGCTGGCCATCCCCGGCCTGTCGGTCGGCCTCATGCAGGCGGCCCGGCTGGTTGAGCGCGGTCAGCCTATCGGCGTCCAGACCCTGTTCGGCAGCATGAAGGAAAACGCCCGCACCCTGCTTGCCCTCGGTGCGCTCTACCTGTGCTGCACGCTCGGTGTCCTCGGCCTGTCCACGCTGCTCGACGGCGGCAACATGTTCAAGTTCATGATGGCCAGCAACCGCGCCGAGCGGGCCGTGGTCGAAGACGCCGATTTCATGGCGCCGGTCCTGTTCGTCCTGGTCATGATGACGCCGGTCATGATGGCCTACTGGTTCGCCCCGGTGCTGGCCGCCTGGCATCGGCTGACGCTGGGCCGGGCGCTGTTCTTCAGTTTTGTGGCGTGCTGGATGAACTGGCGGCCGTTCCTGACCTACGGTGTCGGTCTGTTGCTGGTGGCCGGCGTCTTGCCTGGCGTTCTGCTCGGCATCCTGCTCGTGATCTTTCCCGGTGCCGCCAGTTTTATTACCGCTGTCGTCACCATGCCGCTCGTGCTGGTCATCGCCCCGACCATCTTCGCCAGCTTCTACGCCTGCTACCGCGACATCTTCGGCATTTCCGAAATTGTCTGAGCCGCTTGGCCTCTTCGGGGGCACTTTCGATCCCGTGCATTTTGGCCATCTTCGGCTGGCCGAAGAGGCCATCGCCTACCTTGGCCTCGGCGGCGTGCGCTGGATTCCGGCCGGCCAGCCGCCGCATCGCGGCACGCCGCAGGTGACGGCGCAGCAGCGTCTGGAGATGGTGCTACGGTCAACCGGAAATAATGTCCATTTTTCAATCGATGCCAGCGAAGTTGAAGCAGCTGCGCCGAGCTACACGGTGCACACGCTAGAACGCCTGCGCCACCAACTCGGCGCAGAACAATCACTGGTCCTGCTCGTCGGCGCCGATGCTTTCGCCGGCCTTGCCACCTGGCATCGCTGGCGCGACATTTTCGCCCTGGCCCATGTCGCCGTCTCGCATCGCCCCGGTTTCCCCGTCGAAGCGAGCAGCTTGCCGCCTGAACTGGCGACCGCATTCAACGACCGCCGGCTGACCGATGTCGGCGGGCTGAAACGCGCTCCGGCCGGGGGCATCGTCACTTTTGCCATGACCCAGCTGGCGATTTCGGCGACGCAGATCCGCAAGCTGCTGGCCAACGGCCTGTCGGCGCGTTATTTGCTGCCGGATAGCGTTCTCGACTATATTCACCTTCACCAACTCTATAAAAGTACCTGATGGACATCCGCAAGCTGCAAAAAATCATCGTTTCCGCCCTTGAAGACATCAAAGGCAAGGATATCGAAGTCATCAACACCGCCAAACTGACGTCGATGTTCGATCGCATCGTCATCGCCACCGGCGACTCCAATCGCCAGGTCAAGTCGCTGGCCCAGAACGTCCAGGAAAAGGTCAAGGAAGCCGGCGCCGAGGTTATCTCGACCGAAGGCGAAGACGGCGGTGAATGGGTCCTGGTCGACCTCGGCGACATCGTCGTGCACGTCATGCAGGCCAATGTGCGCACCTACTACAATCTGGAAGAGCTGTGGTCGGCCACCCCGGCCCAGCGGCGCAAGGCCGTGGAGCAGGCCAGGGAAGAATGAAACTGGCCGTACTCGCCGTCGGCCATCGTCAGCCCGCCTGGGTGAACGAAGGTTGCGCCGAGTACCTCAAACGCATGCCGCGCGAACTGCCGGCGAGCGTTAGCGAAATCAAGCCCGAACCGCGCGGTTCGAAAACCCGCGAACAACTGCTGGCCGCCGAAAAAGGCCGCATCCGCGACGCCCTGCCGGGCAGTTGCCGCATTGTCGTGCTCGACGAAAAGGGCGACGACCTGACCACCCTCAAGCTGGCCAAACGGCTCGAGCTGTGGATGCAGGACGGCCGCGACGTGGCGCTGCTGATCGGCGGCGCCGACGGGCTCGACGAGGAATTCAAGCAGCAGGCCGACGACAAACTGCGCCTGTCGAGCCTGACGCTGCCCCACGGCATGGCTCGCCTGATTTTGTGCGAGCAGCTTTACCGCGCCATGAGCGTGCTCAAAAACCATCCGTACCACCGGGAGGGATGATGCGTTTGTATCTAGCTTCGCGCAGTCCGCGCCGCCGTGAGTTGCTGCACCAGATCGGCATCGATTTCGATACGGTCGTCTTCCGCGACGGCCTGCGGGCCGACAGCGAAACCGATGAAACGCCGATGGCCGGCGAGTCGCCGATCGATTATGTCGAGCGCGTGGCGCGGGCCAAGGCGATACATGGCCTGACCATCGTCGAGGAGCGTCGCCTGCCGATGCGCCCCGTGCTGGCCGCCGACACGACGCTGGAACTCGATGGGCAGATCATCGGCAAGCCGACCGACATGGCCGATGCCGCCGCCATCCTGCGCCGCCTGTCGGGGCGGACGCATCGCGTGCTGACCGGCGTGGCGATCAACCATCTGCGGCACACCGAATATCTGCTGTCGACCAGTGAAGTGACTTTTCGCGACATCGACGACGAGGAAATCCGCCACTACGTGATCAGCGGCGAGCCGATGGACAAGGCCGGGGCCTATGGCATCCAGGGCCGGGCCGGCCTGTTCGTCGCCCACCTTTCCGGCAGTTACACCGGGGTCGTCGGCCTGCCTGTCTGCGAAACGGGCGAACTGCTCAAGAAGCTGGGTTTCCGGCCGATCTGATCCGGTTGACCGTGGAATACCACGGTCAACCGGAAATTTCGGCCAAATTCGAAAAGCTCAGCGGTTCCTGAACGTCGGCTTGCGCTTTTCGGCGAAGGCAGCCATGCCTTCCTTCTGGTCTTCGAGCGCAAATGCCGAATGGAAGACGCGGCGTTCGAAGAGCAGGCCTTCGTTGAGCGACGACTCGAAGGCGCGATTGACCGATTCCTTGATCATCATGACCACCGGCAGCGAGAAGCCGGCGATGGTCGTCGCCGCCTTGAGCGTTTCTTCAAGCAGTTGATCGGCCGGAATGACGCGGGCGACGAGGCCGCTCTTTTCCGCTTCGGCCGCATCCATCATCCGCCCGGTCAGGCACATGTCCATCGCCTTGGCCTTGCCGATGGCGCGCGGCAGACGTTGCGTGCCGCCGGCGCCGGGCAGGGTGCCGAGCTTGATTTCCGGCTGGCCGAATTTGGCCGTGTCGGCGGCGAAGATCATGTCGCACATCATCGCCATCTCGCAGCCTCCACCCAGGGCAAAACCGGCCACCGCGGCGATGACCGGCTTGCGCGTCGTCTTGATGCGCTCCCAGTTGCGGGTGATGAAGTCGGTCTTGTAGGCGTGCATGTAATCGAAATCCTTCATGAAGCCGATGTCGGCCCCGGCGGCGAAGGCCTTTTCATTGCCGGTGACGACGATGCAGCCGATGTTCTCGTCGGCCTCGAAGGCATCGATGGCGGCGCCGATGCCGTCGACGACATCGTTGTTCAGCGCATTCATCGCCTCGGGCCGGTTGATGCGGATCAGGCCGACCTTGCCGTGGGTTTCGCTGAGGACTACTTGCGTCATGGTTTTCTCCATCATGTTATTGAGTTGGTAAGGGCAATCCACGCCATGCCTAGCCATTCATGCAGGGCGTAATACGAAATTTGCAGGGCCTTCGGCTGCGGCACAAAGTCGCCCGGTTGCCAGTCGTCGTCCGGGTGGCTGAACAAAGCGGTCGGGGCCGGGATGACGTCCAGTCCGGCCTGCTCGAAGCGCAAGCGGGCGCGCGGCATGTGGAAGGCGTGGGTGACGAGCAGGATGCGATGGACGCCGGCGGCCTTGAGGAGACGTGCCGAGCCGGCGGCGTTGCCGGCGGTGTCCATTGCTTCGTCCTCCCGCCAGCGCACCTGGACGCCGAACTCCGCGTCGAGGATGCCGGCCATGACCTCGGCTTCGGAATGCCCGGCGTTGATCGGCCGGCCGCCGGTGACCAGCACCGGCAGCCCGTAGCGCCGGGCCAGCACGGCGCCGTAGCGGGCGCGAACGAGCATGCGCGCGTTGCTGGTGTCGCCGCCGTATTCGGCAGCGTTGGTGGCCAGGCCGCTGCCGAGCACGACGATGGCCTCGGCCGCCGGCGGCGGCGCGCTCGGCGCGATGGCTGCCGACCGGTTTTCCAGGGTGGCGATCAAACCATCGGCGACAACCGGCAGGCATTGGCCGATGGTCAGCATGGTGGCCGCCACGGCCAGCCCGAAAGCCCAGCGCCGGCGCCGGTAAAGGCCGGCCACGCAGAGCAGCGCCAGGCCGTTGCCGGGCGGCAGGAGTAGCGTGCTGATCAGCAGTTTCAGGGTCAGGGCGAAGGTCATGCCGGACGGTGGGGGTGAGGACTCAGGGCGTCGAGTTTGTCCGTGTCATGGGCTGGCGTCAATCGGTGCCGACAAGTGTCCGGTCGATGACAATCCTCTGCCGTCATTTGCTGCTATCTTTGCTGATCGACACAGAACAAGACCGAGGAGACATGATGACCGACGCGATCGACACGCTACCCTTGTGGACGCCCAACCCCGCCACTGTCGGGCAAACCCGCATGGCGCAGTGGATCGGGGCCAAGGGCAAGGCCAACTACGCCGAGCTGTGGCAGTGGTCGGTCGATGAACCCGAGGCCTTCTGGTCGGAGCTCTGGGATTTCTGCGGCGCGGTCGGTGAAAAAGGCACGAAAATCGTCGTCGACCGTAGCAAGATGCCCGGCGCCAAGTGGTTTCCCGACGCCAAACTGAACTACGCCGAAAACCTGCTGCAACAGCGCGACGACAGCGAGGCGCTGGTTTTCTGGGGCGAGGACAAGGTCAAGCGACGCATGAGCCGGGCCGAACTGGTCGGCGAAGTCGCCCGTTTTCAGCAATGCCTGATCGATGCCGGGGTCGGCGAGGGCGACCGGGTCGCCGGCTACCTGCCCAACCTGCCCGAAACGCTCGTCGCCATGCTCGCCACGACGGCGCTCGGCGCCATCTGGTCGTCGGCCTCGCCGGATTTCGGCGTGCAGGGCGTGCTCGACCGTTTCGGCCAGATCGAGCCGAAAGTCCTGATCTGCGTCGATGGCTACTGGTACAACGGCAAGCCGGTCGATTGCCTGGCCAAGAACGCCGAGGTCGTCAGCCAGATGCCGTCGCTGCTCAAGGTCGTCGTCGTGCCCTACCTCAACGCCGCGCCGGATGTGAGCAAGATCGCCAAGGCGGTGGTCTGGAATGAGATTGCTACGGTCAACCCGGAAAAAGCGCCGATTTTCAACCGGGTCGGCTTTTCTCACCCGCTCTTCATCATGTTCTCGAGCGGCACCACTGGCGTCCCGAAATGCATCGTCCATTGCCACGGCGGCGTCCTGCTCCAGCATCTCAAGGAGCACCAGTTGCACAGCGACGTGCGCCCCGGCGACCGGCTGTTCTACTTCACGACCTGCGGCTGGATGATGTGGAACTGGCTGGTCTCCGGCCTGGCCTGCGGTGCCACGCTGCTGCTCTACGACGGCTCGCCGTTCGCCGGCGGCGGCACGGTGCTTTTCGACTACGCGGCGGCCGAGAAAATGACCCACTTCGGCACCTCGGCCAAGTTCATCGATGCCGCTGCAAAGTTAGGGCTTACTCCCGGCAAGACGCACGACCTGGCCGCCCTGCGCGCCATGTTCTCGACCGGCAGCCCGCTGTCGCCGGAAGGCTTTGACTGGGTCTATCGCGAAATCAAGCAGGACATCCTGCTCGCCTCGATTTCCGGCGGCACCGACATCGTTTCCTGCTTTGTCCTCGGCAATCCCGTGCTGCCCGTCTGGCGCGGCGAGATCCAGTGTCGCGGCCTGGGCATGGCGGTCGATGTCGTCGACGACATGGGCCAGTCGGTGCGCGGGGAAAAAGGCGAGCTGGTGTGCACCGGGTCATTTCCGGTCATGCCGGTCGGCTTCTGGAACGACGCCGATGGCAGCAAATACCACGCCGCCTACTTTGAGCGCTTCGACAACATCTGGTGCCACGGCGACTTTTCCGAACTGACGGCGCACGACGGCATGATCATCTACGGCCGCTCGGACGCCACGCTCAACCCCGGCGGCGTGCGTATCGGCACGGCCGAAATCTACCGTCAGGTCGAACAGTTGCCGGAAATCCTCGAAGCCCTGGTCATCGGCCAGGATTGGCCACCGGGCCGCTACGACGATGTGCGCGTCGTGCTTTTCGTCAAGTTGCAGGAGGGCTGCCAGCTCGATACGGCGCTGATCGATCGCATCAAGAAACAGATCCGCGACAACACGACGCCGCGCCATGTGCCGGCCCAGGTCGTTCAGGTGCAGGACATCCCGCGCACCAAGTCAGGCAAGATCGTCGAACTGGCCGTGCGCAACGTGGTGCACGACCGGCCGGTCAAGAACGTCGAAGCCCTGGCCAATCCCGAGGCGCTGGAATTCTTCCGCGGGCGGCCGGAACTGGCGGGTTAGGCGCGCCGAAGACGGCGCGTTGGGCCAGACGGCGCGTGCGCTGCATCTGCCGCCGGAGTTGGCTGGCCAGCCGGGCGAACGAACGGGAAATGCGCCGGCTCGCTGCCGGGCTTTCGATGCCGCGGTAGAACAGGCTGGCGACGCCGATGCTGGTCGCCAGCACGAGGGCCAGGCCAAGCAGCACGGAGGCGGCGGAAGCCAGCCCGAGCCGGGCGTACAGCCCGTTGGCGAGGAGCAGGACGGGGAAATGCACGAGGAAGATTGAATACGAGATCCGGCCGAGGAAGGCCAGCGGGCGGGCCGTCGGCCATTGTTCGAGCCAGCCGGTGCGGCGCGCGAAGCCGAGGAGCAGGGCGATGCCGAGGGCCAGCCCGATGCGCAGCCGGAAATCGACGACCAGCGCCAGTATGGTCACGGTGGTCATGACCCCGAGCCAGGCCGACATCTGCCGGCGATCCGACGCCCACCAGGCGGCAGCACCGAGTCCGTAGGAGCCGAAAAAGTAGATCGCCCAGTTGTTCCAGCCGGCGTCGCGGTTGAACCAGAACAGCGAGCCGCAGGCGACGCCGAGCACCAGCGCCGGGGCGACGATGCTGCGCCGGCCGGCCCAGAGCAGCACGGCCATCAGCGCAAAGAGCTGGAAGTCGATGGCGATGTACCAGACGCCGGCCGACAGGGCATCGAAACCGAGCAGGCTGTGTACCAGGAAGGCGTGGGCCAGCCATTGTTTCAATGTGGCACGGGCCGGCACCATGTCGTCGTCGAGCCAGTGGTCGGCGATGGCGGCGGCGATGATGGCCAGGCCGATGGCGGCGAGATAGGGTACGACCAGGCGGAGATAGCGTTTCCAGATCAGCGGCAGCGGGAAAACGGCGAGCGCCTGCCCGTCGCCGGACAGGCCGCGCGCCGCAAGAAAGCCGGCGATGACGAGAAAAACCTGGACGGCCATGCGTCCGTATTCGAAGAACCACGTGGAAATCTGCGGAAAATGCTGGCGCGTCGCCTCGGCCAGCGGGCCGTAGGACGAGAAGTGGTTGAGCACGACGAAAAGCGCCGCGACGGCCTTGAGGGCGTCGATTAGCGGCATGCGGTGGAGGGTCTGGCTCATGGGGCGAATGCTACGCTATATGTTGCAGTGCACAACAGGTGGGTTTGCTATTTATTTGTAATGGGCAATGACATAACGCACGGCGGCGGAATCGGTGGACCGGGCAGATGCGTTTCCTTGCCGACCGATAAATTGCTCGGGTCCGGAACGCCCTTGGCGCAACAATGTCTTTTCAGGTGTAAGAATTCATCGCCTGCGCCGACTAATGGAAAAGCCCCAACTGGAGAACCATCATGCGCGACACCTTTCCCCTGCTGCTCGAGACCGATTTTCCGGCCATCAGGCGCAGCAGGCTGGAGACCATCCAGGCCAACCTCGGCTATCGCTGCAACCAGTCGTGTTTCCATTGCCACGTCGCGGCCAGCCCGAAGCGGACGGAGGAGATGGACTGGGCGACGATGGCCCAGGTGCTCGACCTGGCCCGTCGCCATGGCGTACAGAGGCTCGATCTGACCGGCGGCGCGCCCGAGCTGAACCGGCATTTCCGCCGCCTGGTCGTGGCCGCCCGGGAGCTTGGCCTGCACGTCATCGACCGCTGCAACCTGAGCATCCTGAGCGAACCGGGCCAGGAGACGCTGGCCGAATTCCTGGCCGGGCAGCAGGTCGAGATCGTCGCCTCGCTGCCCTGTTATCTCGAAGAGAACGTCAATGCCCAGCGCGGCGACGGCGTTTTCGCGGCGAGCATTGCCGGCTTGCGCCAACTCAACGCGCTCGGCTATGGCCTGCCCGGCAGCGGACTGGTCCTCAATCTCGTCTATAACCCGCTCGGCCCCAGCCTGCCGCCCGATCAGGTCCAGCTCGAAGCCGCCTACAAGGAACAGCTGGCCAGTCGCTACGGCATCGTGTTCAACCAGTTGTTCGCGCTGACCAACATGCCGATCCAGCGTTTCGGCAGCCAGCTCGTCTCGCGTCACCAGTTCGCCGACTACATGCGCCTGCTCAAGGGCGCCTACCAGGAAGCCAACCTGGCCGGCGTGATGTGCCGCTCGCTGCTCTCGGTCGGTTGGCAGGGCATCGTCCACGACTGCGATTTCAACCAGATGCTCGGCCTGCAACTGGGCGGCGAGAGCCTGTCCAGCACCGCCCGCCCGGTGCATGTCGGCGACTTGCTCGAGGCCGAGCTGGCCGGCCGCCCGATCCGCGTTGCCGATCATTGCTACGGCTGCACCGCCGGCCAGGGCAGCAGTTGCGGCGGGGCACTTGGCGCCGCCGCAGCGGTCGAACTGCAACCAGCGTCGTCTTGAGACACGCGCCGATAAAGGAAAGATCATGAACCGTCGTCACTGGCTTACCCACGTTGCCGGCCTGCTCGTCGCCAGCGCCCTGCCTTACCGGGCGATGGCGGCCAGCCGTTTTCCGCTCACCAAAAGCCGGTCGGAATGGCAGCGCCTGCTGCCGCCCGCGGCCTACGCCGTCCTTTTTGAAGCCGGCACCGAACCCTCCGGCAGCAGCCCGCTGAACGGCGAAAAGCGCGCCGGCACCTTCATCTGCGCCGCCTGCAACCTGCCCCTGTTCGACAGCGCCCACAAGTACGAAAGTGGCACCGGCTGGCCGAGTTTCTGGCAGCCGCTGGCCGGCGCCGTTGGCACCTCGACCGATTTCAAGCTGATCTACCCGCGCACCGAGTATCACTGCAGCCGCTGCGGCGGGCATCAGGGCCATGTCTTCAATGACGGCCCGAAGCCGACCGGCAAGCGCTATTGCAACAATGGCGTCGCCCTCGGGTTTGTCGTGCAGGGCGAGGCACTGCCGGAGCTGCGGACATGAAAATAGGCCTTTTTTTCCGGTTGACCGTAGTAATCGCCCTGGCGGCCGGCACCCACCTCGTTCACGCCGCCGACGCCCCGGCCGGCAAGGCCAGCGCCATTTTCGCCGGCGGCTGCTTCTGGTGCATCGAGGCCGACTTCGAAAAACTGTCCGGCGTTAGCGCCGTCGAATCGGGCTACACCGCCGGCCAGACCAGCAACCCGAGCTATGAAGCGGTGAGCGCCGGGCGCACCGGCCACACCGAAGCCGTGCGCGTTTTCTACGACCCGCAGCGGGTCAGCTACGCGCAACTGGTCGAATATTTCTGGCGGCACATCGATCCGACGGTCAAGGACCGCCAGTTCTGCGACGTCGGCAGCCAGTACCGCAGCGGCATCTACTGGCAGAACGAGGCCGAGCGGCAGACCGCCGAAGCCAGCCGCGACGCCCTGCTCAAGAGCGCCCGTTTCCCGGTGATCTACACCGAAGTGCAGGCCGCCTCGGCCTTCTGGCCGGCCGAGGAATACCACCAGGACTATTACAGGAAAAACCCCATCCGCTACGCCTATTACCGCGCCGGTTGCGGCCGTGATGCGCGCGTCGAGCAGGTGTGGGGCGAGAAAAAGTAAGCCGGATTCCCGGGCCGGATTGAGCCGCACGGTCGGGGAGCAAGCCGGCCAGCCCGGCTGTACTGGTCGCCCTACGAAAAATGCGCGATCAGCCCGCGCAGATCCTCATCTTCCTGCCATTGCCGGCGCTCCGGGTGGGAGAGCGCGTAGGCCACGCTCTGCGCCGCATCCTGCTCGTGAAAGCTGTCGAGGATGCGCGCCAGGTGCTCGGGGTAGGGCAGCATCACGCCGTAGTAAAGAACGGACGATCCGCGGTTGATGAGCAGGGTCGGAAAGTTTTCAATATCGATGTCGCCCAGGGTGTCGGCCTGATTCTCAATATCCACCCAATGAAAGCGGGCCGCGGGAAAGCGGGCGCTTACTTCCTCGAATCCCGCGCGATACTCGCGGCAGGTGCCGCACCATTCGGCGCACAGGCAGAAAACGGAAAAGGCAGCGTCGGTCTGGGGCATGTTCGGGACAAGGATAGGCGTGCCTGCGAGTTTAGCCGCTGGCGGCGACAGATTTCATTTTTGGCCGAAAATCGGCGTCGACCGTAGGACTTTCGCCTGACCGTCTATACAAAGCGGGCGACAAAGGCGCCCAGCTTGGCTTCAGGCAGGGCTACCCAGACGCGGTGGCCGCTGCCGGGGGCGACGTCGACCGGCTGGCCGGCGGCGTTTTCCATGCGGTCGATGATGTACGTCGTGTTGCCCGAGGGATGCACGCATTCGAGCCGGTCGCCGAGCGAAAAGCGGTTCTTGACCTCGATTTCCATGAGGCCGCGCGCCGCATCGAAACGCACGGCATCGCCGACGTAGAGGCTGCGATCCGATTCCGAACTGCCGCGCAGGTAGTTCTGGTAATCGGTGTCGTGGTGGCGCTGCAGGAAGCCGTCGGTGTAGCCGCGATTGGCCAGGCCTTCGAGTTCGCGGAGCAGGGCGGGGTCGAGCGGCTTGCCGGCGACGGCATCGTCGATGGCCTGGCGGTAGGCCTGCGAGGTGCGGGCGACGTAATACGGGCTCTTGGTGCGACCTTCGATCTTGAGCGAATCGACGCCGATCTCGACCAGACGATGGACGTGCTCGATGGCGCGCAGATCCTTGGAATTCAGGATGTAGGTGCCGTGCTCGTCTTCCTCGATGGGCATGAGTTCGCCCGGGCGCTGCTTTTCCTCGAGCAGGATTTCCTGTTCGTTTTTGAGCATTTTTGCCGGTTGACCGTCGGAAGTGCTGACCTTGTAGTCCCAGCGGCAGGAATTGGTGCAGGTGCCCTGGTTCGGGTCGCGGTGGTTGAAGTAGCCGGAGAGCAGGCAGCGGCCGGAGTAGGCGATGCACAGCGCGCCATGGACGAAGACTTCAAGCTCGATGTCCGGGCAACGCTGGCGGATTTCGGCGACTTCGTCGAGCGACAGTTCGCGCGACAGGATGATGCGGTCGACGCCCATTTTTTGCCAGAAACGCACCGAAGCCCAATTCACCGTGTTGGCCTGCACCGAGAGGTGGATGACCTGTTCCGGCCAGGTTTCGCGCACCATGTCGATGAGGCCGGGGTCGGACATGATCAGCGCGTCGGGCTTGAGGGCGATGACCGGCGCCATGTCGTCGAGGTAGGTCGGCAGCTTGGCGTTGTGCGGGATGATGTTGCTGACGACGAAGAACTGCTTGCCGCGGGCGTGTGCCTCGTTGATCCCTTCGCCCAGCTTTTCGATGCTGCCGAACTCGTTGTTGCGCACGCGCAGGCTGTAGCGCGGCTGGCCGGCGTAGATCGCGTCGGCGCCGAAATCGAAGGCCGTGCGCATCATCTCGAGCGAGCCGGCGGGGGCGAGGAGTTCAGGGGCTTTGGACATAGTAGAATGCAGCGAAACCGCGCATTGTAGAGACTATGTCTGAAGAAATCCTGATCAATTTCACCCCGCAGGAAACCCGCGTTGCCGTCATGCAACAGGGTGTCGTCCAGGAACTCCACATCGAGCGCACGGCGAGCCGCGGCCTGGTCGGGAACGTTTATCTCGGTCGCATCTGCCGCATCCTGCCCGGCATGCAGTCCGCCTTCATCGACGTCGGACTCGACCGTACGGCCTTCCTGCACGTTGCCGACATCTGGCAACCGCGCGAACCGAGCCAGGACAGGCCGGCCGAAAGGCCGATCGAGAAAATGCTGCACGAAGGGCAAAGCATCCTCGTCCAGGTCGTCAAGGACCCCATCGGTACCAAGGGGGCACGGCTGTCCACGCAGGTCTCCATCGCCGGCCGCATGCTGGTCTACCTGCCGCAGGAAAAGCACATCGGCATCTCGCAGCGCATCGAATCCGAGGCCGAACGCGAGTCGCTGCGCGAAAAGATCAACCGCCTCGTGCCGGCCGACGAACCCGGCGGTTTCATCGTCCGCACCATGGCCGAGAACGCCAGCGACGAAGAGTTCGCCACCGACATCGCCTACCTGCGCAAGACCTGGGCCGACATCCGCGAAAAGGCCCGCACCCAGGCGCCGCCGACCCTGCTCTATCAGGAACTGTCGCTCGGCCAGCGCGTCCTGCGTGACTTCGTCAATCCCGAATCGACGCGCATCGTCATCGACTCGCGGGAGAATTTCCAGAAACTCACCGTCTTCGCCCAGGAATACACGCCGGCGGTCATCCCGCTGCTCGAGCACTACACCGGCCAGCGTCCGCTGTTCGACCTGCACGGCGTCGAGGATGAAATCCAGAAAGCCCTGGCCCGCCGCGTCGACCTGAAGTCGGGCGGCTACCTGATCATGGATCAGACCGAGGCGATGACGACCATCGACGTCAACACCGGCGGCTTCGTCGGCGTGCGCAATTTCGACGACACCATCTTCAAGACCAACCTCGAGGCGGCCGTCACCATCGCCCGCCAGCTGCGCCTGCGGAACCTCGGCGGCATCATCATTGTCGACTTCATCGACATGGAGAACGAGGAACACAAGAAAGCCGTGCTCGACGAATTCAACAAGGCGCTGGCCCGCGATCACACGCGGCTGACGGTCAACGGGTTCACCCAGCTCGGCCTGGTCGAAATGACCCGCAAGCGGACCCGCGAATCGCTCGCCCATGTACTTTGTCAGCCTTGCCCGACCTGCGGCGGGCGTGGCGAAGTCAAGACGGCGCGCACCGTCGCCTACGAAATCCTCCGCGAACTGCTGCGCGAAGCCCGCCAGTTCAACGCCCGCGAATACCGCATCCTGGCCGGCCCGGCCGTGGTCAACCTGTTCCTCGACGAAGAGTCGCAGGCGCTGGCCATGCTCTCCGACTTCATCGGCAAATCCGTTTCGCTGCAATCCGAACCGAGCTATTCACCCGAGCAATACGACATTGTTTTGATGTAATTCCCCCCGAGGAGACAAACCATGAAAACAGATCCCGAGTTCGACAGCCTGGTGCCCGCCCAAACCTTCGATCGCAGGAGTTTCATCGTGACCACACTCGGCGCCGGCTTTGCCCTGGCCACCCAACCCGTGATGGCCCAGACGGCCATCAAGACCGACGAAACCGGCATCGTCGCCGGCGAGATCAAGGTGCCGGTCAAGGACGGCGAGATGGTTGCCTACCGCGCCGTGCCGGGCGGTCTCGAGAAGCCGCCGGTGGTGCTCGTGGTGTCCGAAATCTTCGGCGCCCATGAATACATCCGCGATGTCTGTCGGCGGCTGGCCAAGCTCGGCTACTGCGCCATCGCGCCCGAACTGTTCGCGCGCCAGGGCGACCCGCGCCAGATCAGCGCGATCCCCGAGATCCTCGAAAAAATCACCTACAAGACACCCGACGCGCAGGTCCTCAGCGATCTTGACGCCTGCGTTGCCTGGGCCGCCGCCAAGGGCGCCGACACCCGCCGGCTGGCGATCACCGGCTTCTGCTGGGGTGGCCGCATCGCCTGGCTGTACAGCGCCCACAACCCGGCGCTCAAGGCCAGTGTCGCCTGGTACGGTCGTCTGGTCGGCATGGCCAGCCTGATCACGCCAAAACACCCGAGCGAACTCGTCGGCGAACTCAAGGCACCGGTCCTCGGGCTCTACGGCGGGCTGGATACGGGCATTCCACTGGAAACCGTCGAAGCGATGGAAAAGGCGCTGCCGCAGGGAAGTCCGGCCGCCAGGGCATCGGAAATCCACATTTACGATAATGCGCCGCACGCCTTCCACGCCGATTATCGGCCCAGCTATCGCAAGGAAGAGGCCGAAGACGGCTGGCTGAAAATGCTCGCCTGGTTCCGCAAAAACGGCGTGTGATCGCCGATTCGAGGCTGCAAGGGGGCGCCTTCGTGCTACCCTTCGCGCCTCGACAAGACACAGTTCCATCATGACGACTACCGAAGCCACGACCACCAAGCCGAACGACACCCGGGCCCTGCTCAAGGACCTGCAGGAACGATTCGACGTCTTCCGCAGTTTCAGCCCGCTGGCCATCGGCATCGACAAGCAGGTCTTCGCCCTGTTGCCCGAACTGAGCAAGAAATCCCTGCGCCTGGCCATGCGCAGCCACACGATTTCGACGCGCTACCTGAAAGAAATGGAAAAAGGCACGGTACGTCTGAACCTCGACGGCACACCGGCCGACGAGGTGACCGACGAAAACCGCCAGCACGCCGCTGAACAACTGCGCGAGCGTTTCAAGAAACAGGCCGAGGCGCGCAAGGCCGCCGAGGCAGAAGCCAAGGCCGAGCAGCGCCGGGTGGAAAAACTGAACCAGCTCGCCGAGAAATTCGGCCGCAAGTAAGCCGGTAGCGAACAGGAAAAAAGGCCAGTCAGATGACTGGCCTTTTTTTGAATCTTCCGGTTCACCGTAGCCTTAAGGTTGCACCCTTGGCGCGCGGCAGCCCATTCCGGCCATCAGCCGCCTCGATAGCCCACCGGCAGGTTTCAGAGTGCAGCGTACTTTGGTTGAAAGGCGACTCTTAAAGCTGCAGGGGGTTGGAGTGGGCGAGGAGAATGGCGCCGCCGGTCGGAGCCGAAATACTTGTCGGCCGCCAGGTCGAACACCTCGCCGAAAACATTGGGCGCCTGGCAGTGGGAGACTTCGGCATGGACATGGTCTCCAAAAACAAAAAAGGACCAACGCTGCCAAGCGGTTGATCCTTCATTGCGTTCTTTGGTTGCGGGGGCAGGACTTGAACCTGCGACCTTCGGGTTATGAGCCCGACGAGCTGCCAACTGCTCCACCCCGCGTCCGATGGTTACTGCCTTTGCGCACTGCACGACTGGTCGCTGTGCAATCCGATTTCTTCCCTGGATATTCTGGTGGGGCGCGACAGATTCGAACTGTCGACCTACGGATTAAGAGTCCGCTGCTCTACCAACTGAGCTAGCGCCCCACGTTCCCTGTAGTTGATGGTGGGTCGGCCGAGATTCGAACTCGGGACCAACGGATTAAAAGTCCGCTGCTCTACCGACTGAGCTACCGACCCGACCTACCGGGAGCGCGCATTATATAGACGGTGACCATGACCGTCAACGGAAAATGCCTCTGTGAAGAATTGTGACGAATGGTTCGGGCGTGACGATCTGCTCGGGTTATGCCGCTAATATCGTCGGTGATGGAGGGCGTGGCGGCCCTCCCATTCGAATAACCCGTCTTCAGGAGAAAACCATGACAGAACAGGATATTTCGCGTTATCAGGAGATTTTTATCACGACGGCAACCGACGTCGGCTTGAAGTTGTTGGCGGCCCTTGTTTTCTGGTTGCTCGGCCGCTGGCTGATCGGCATGGCGCTGCGCATGTTGCGCTCGGCGCTGGAAAAGCAGAAGGTCGATCCGACGCTGTTGCGCTACATTGGATCGGTCGTTACCGTTACCTTGAACGTGCTGCTGGTGATCGGGATTCTCGGTTACTTCGGGATTCAGACAACGACCTTTGCTGCGCTGATCGCGGCCGGCGGCGTGGCCATCGGCATGGCATGGTCCGGGTTGCTGGCGCATTTTGCGGCGGGCGCCTTCATGGTCGTGCTGCGTCCGATGAAGGTCGGCGATTTTGTTTCGGTGGCCGGCGTGACGGGTACGGTGGTGGAACTGGGCTTATTCACGACGACGATCAACACGCCGGATAACGTACAGACCATCCTCGGCAACAACAAGGTGTTCAGCGACACGATCCAGAACTTCACGGTCAATCCGTTTCGCCGCGTCGATCTGAAATGCCAGTTGTCGGGAGCGGCCGATCATCGGGCCGCCATGACCCTGCTGCGCGAGAAGATCGCGGCGATTCCGAATGTTCTGCCCGAACCGAAGGTGGATGTCGAAATTCTCGATTTCACGCTGGTCGGCCCGGTCCTCGCCGTGCGTCCGTATTGCCACAACGATCATTACTGGCAGGTCTATTTCGACACCAACAAGGTGCTGCGCGAGGCCTTGGCCGAGGCCGGGTTCCCGGCGCCGATGCCGGCGCAGAGCGTGTTGCTAACGCAGGCGGCCTGAGCTGCACATGAAAATGCCCGCTGACGCGGGCATTTTCATTTTGGACATTTTTTCGGGTTGACCGTAGCAATCGACTTCACCCGAGCCGGCGGCAGATTTCCGTCGTCAGCGCCGACTGGTTCATGGCATAAAAATGCAGTCCCGGCGCGCCGCCCTTGAGCAGGCGTTCGCACAGTTCGGTCACGACATCGAGGCCGAAGGCGCGGATCGAGTCGCTGTCGTCACCGTAGCTTTCGAACTTTTTGCGCATCCAGCGCGGCAGTTCGGCGCCGCAGGCGTCCGAGAAGCGGGCCAGCTTGGTGAAGCCGACGATGGGCATGATGCCGGGGACGATGGGGACATCGACGCCGAGCGCCCGGGCTTCGTCGACGAAGTGGAAATAGGCGTCGGCGTTGTAGAAATACTGGGTGATGGCCGAGTTGGCGCCGGCCTTGACCTTGCGCGCGAAGGCCTCGAGGTCGTCCTTCGGGCTGCGTGCCTGGGGGTGCCATTCCGGGTAGGCGGCGACTTCGATGCTGAACCAGTCGCCGGTTTCAGCGCGGATGAATTCGACCAGCTCATTGGCGTAGCGGAACTCGCCGGTTTCGGCCATGCCCGACGGCAGGTCGCCGCGCAGGGCGACGGTGCGCTTGATGCCGGCGGCTTTGTATTCGTTGAGGATGTCGCGGATGTTGTCGCGCGTTGAGCCGATGCACGACAGGTGCGGTGCGGCGTCGTAGCCTTCGGCGGCGATTTCCTTGACCACGGCGAAGGTGCGTTCGCGGGTCGAGCCGCCGGCGCCGAAGGTCACCGAGAAGAAGGCGGGATGCAGTTTGGCCAGCTCGGCACGGACGGTGCGCAGCTTGTCGACGCCTTCCGGCGTTTGTGGCGGGAAAAATTCGATGGAGATTTCTGTAGTCATTTTTTCAACCAGATGAAAAATTCGCGGTTGCCATCACCGCCGGTAATCGGGCTGTCCAGCCAGGCGCTTACGGTCAACCCGATTTTTTGGCCAAAATCGCAAAGCTTTCGTTCGACCTCGCGGTAGAGCGCCGGGTCGCGCACGATGCCGCCCTTGCCGATGCGGTCGGGGCCGACTTCGAACTGCGGTTTGACGAGCAGCAGGAGGTCGCCATCGGGCGCCAGCAGGGCGGGCAATTGCGGCAGGATCAGGGTCAGGGAGATGAAGGAGACGTCGCCGACGATGAGGTCGAAGCCGCCGGCGGGAAAGGCCGCACCGAGATCGGCGGCGGTCAGCGCCCGGCAATTGACGCCCTCGATGGCGGTTACCGCCGGATCCTGGCGCAACTGCGCATGCAACTGGCCGTGGCCGACATCGACGCCGACCACGTGGCGGGCGCCGTTCTGCACCAGGCAGTCGGTGAAGCCGCCGGTGGACTGGCCGACATCCAGACACAGCTTGCCGGCGACCTTGATCCCGGTCTCGGCCAGCGCACCGGCCAGCTTGAGGCCGCCGCGCGAGACGTAATGGGCGTCGGGGTCGGCGGCGACGGTCAGCAGCGTGTCGTTGGGCAAATCCATGGCCGGCTTGCTGATCACGCCGCCAGCCCAACTGACCCGACCTGCCTTGATCAGCCACTGGGCCGCCGTGCGCGACGGGGCGAGTTTCTGGGCCACGAGCAGGGCATCCGCCCGGGTCACCCCGGCCGGCCGTTCATAGGACGGCTCACGCGGTGGGCGCGGCTTTTTCTGCCGTGCGTGGAAGGAGTTCATGCTCACTTCAGCGCTTCAGCAACAGTGCGCTCAGCGCCCAGGAAATCAGGCTGTAGACGATGGAGCCGACCAGCGCCGACCCGAATCCGCCGACGTGGAAGCCGTCGACCAGCGTGCCGGCCAACTGGAAGAGCAGTGCGTTGATGACGAAGATGAACAGGCCCAGCGTGAGCAGCGTGACCGGCAGGGTCAGCAGCACCAGCAAGGGCCTGAGCAGCGTGTTGATCAGGCCAAGCACGACGGCGACCAGCAGTGCCGTGCCGAACCCGGCCACCTGAATCGACGAAACGACGTAGGGCAGCGCCAGCAGGGCCAGCGCATTGACGATCCAGGCGGCGAGCAGTTTCAGCATCGTGCCGGCTTAGTAGCGGTAGTGGTCGGCCTTGTACGGACCTTCCTTCGGCACGCTGATGTAGGCAGCCTGCTCGTCGGTCAGTTCGGACAACTGGGCATTGAGCGTCTTCAGTTGCAGGCGGGCAACCTTTTCGTCGAGATGCTTGGGCAGCGTGTAGACGCCGACCGGGTACTTGTTCGACCCCTTGACAGACTCCGTCCACAGTTCGATCTGGGCGATGGTCTGGTTGGCGAACGAGGAGGACATCACGTAGGACGGATGGCCGGTGCCGCAGCCGAGGTTAACCAGACGGCCCTTGGCGAGCAGGATGATGCGCTTGCCGTCCGGGAAAATGACGTGGTCGACTTGCGGCTTGATCTCTTCCCACTGGTACTGCTCGATCGAAGCGACGTCGATTTCGTTGTCGAAGTGGCCGATGTTGCAGACGATGGCGTTGTTCTTCATCTTCACCATGTGGTCATGGGTGATGACGTGGTAGTTGCCGGTCGTGGTGACGAAAATGTCGGCCTTGTCGGCGGCGAATTCCGTGGTGACGACGCGGTAGCCTTCCATCGCGGCCTGCAGGGCGCAGATCGGATCGATTTCAGTGACCCAGACTTGAGCGGAGAGGGCGCGCATGGCTTGGGCGCAACCCTTGCCGACGTCGCCGTAACCGATGATGACGGCCACCTTGCCAGCGATCATCACGTCGGTGGCGCGCTTGATGCCGTCGACCAGCGATTCGCGGCAGCCGTAGAGGTTGTCGAACTTGGACTTGGTCACCGAGTCATTGACGTTGATGCCCGGGAACTTGAGTTCGCCGCGCTGATGCATCTGGTACAGGCGATGCACGCCGGTGGTGGTTTCTTCGGTGACGCCCTTGATCTGGGCCAGGCGCACGGAATACCAGGTCGGATCGACCGCCAGCTTGGCTTTGATGGCGGCGAACAGGATGGTTTCTTCTTCCGAACCCGGCTTGGCGAGCAGGGAAATATCCTTCTCGGCACGGGCGCCGAGGTGCAGCAACAACGTGGCATCGCCGCCGTCGTCGAGGATCATGTTCGAATAGCCGCCGTCGGCCCATTCGAAGATGCGGTGGGTGTAATCCCAGTAATCGACCAGGGTTTCGCCCTTGACCGCGAAGACCGGGATGTTCTGGGCGGCGATGGCGGCGGCAGCGTGATCCTGGGTCGAGAAAATGTTGCAGGAAGCCCAGCGGACTTCGGCGCCGAGCGCGGTCAGCGTCTCGATCAGCACGGCGGTCTGGATGGTCATGTGCAGCGAACCGGTGATACGAGCACCCTTGAGTGGCTGGGTCTTCGCGAATTCTTCGCGGATGGCCATCAGGCCCGGCATTTCGGTTTCGGCAATGAGGATTTCCTTGCGACCCCAGTCGGCAAGGTTCAAGTCGGCAATAACGTAATCTTTGAATTCAGCCACAGTAAGCTCCAAATAAACTGTGACGGGGAGGGGAATAACGGCGTTGATGCTCACCGGCGGCCCCCTGCGCCCGGCAGGGTTGATCAGTGAGCGCCGTTTTAAACCGAGCCTGGGAGGATTCTCCTGCAGCGCCCCTCGGTAGGGTGCGGATTATAAATGCGTTTTCAGGCCTTGTCGCCGGCCCAGTAGCGATCGATGTCCTTGATGCCCCATTTGGCAGCCTCTTCGCGGCCGGCAATTTTTTCGGGACTGCGCGCCAGGTCGATGACCTCCGGCTTGATGTAGGCCTGCGATCTGGTCGAGAAAAAAACTTTGACCTTGGGTTTGAGCAAGGACTGTTCACCCTGTTCGACGACCACCCCCAATTTTCCCGATTCCAGCCTGACCAGCGAGCCCACCGGGTAAATCCCCAGGCTCTTGACGAAAGCCTGGAACACGGTCGGATCGAAATGGCCCTTCCATTCAGCCATCCGTTTGATCGACTCGGCGGGATCCCAGCCCGCCTTGTACGGGCGGTTCGAGGTGATCGCATCGTAAACGTCGCAAACGGCACCCATCTTGGCGAACAGGCTCATCGTTTCGCCGTTGAGTCCTTTCGGGTAGCCGCTGCCGTCAATCTTTTCATGGTGGTGCAGGCAGACATCCTTGCTGATGTCGCTAACGCCTTTTCCCTGGAGCAGGAGCTTGTGGCCTTCTTCCGGATGTGTTTTGACGAGGGCGAACTCCTCGTCGGTCAGCTTGCCCGGCTTGTTCAATATTTCCGGCGGAATCATCGCCTTGCCCAGGTCGTGCAGCAGGCCGGCCATGCCGGCGTCGCGGGTTTGCTGCTCGTCTAGCCCGAGTTTTCGGGACAGTGCGATCATCAGCGCGCAGACGGCGACCGAATGCATGAAGGTGTAATCGTCGGCCGTCTTCAGGCGGGCCAGGCTGATCAGCGCACCCGGATTGCGCAACACGGAATTGGAGATTTCCTCGACCAGCGGCGCCGCGGCTTCCGCCTCGATGGCTTTCCCCATGCGCGCTTCCTGGAACATCGAGACAACCGCTTCCTTGCCCTTGGCGCAGATTTTGGCGGCGCGTTTGACCTCGTCGTTGAACGATGCCTTTTCCTGAACGACGGGGGGCGGCTCGGGAATTTCTTCTGCAACGACGACCTGCTCGCTGCCTGGGAGGTCGATATCGAGACCTTTGGAAGCGTCGATCCAGACCTCGGTGATCGTGCTTTCACGAATCAGCGTCAGGTCATTCGGGTCGCTGAGGACGAATTTGGTCCGCCAGAACGGATGTTCCAGCCAAGCGCCACAGAAGGCCTGCAGGTGCATGCCCAGCGTAAGCTGCTCAACGGAGATTTTTTTCAGCATATTTGATAACTTTAACAAAAGAGGGAGCCGGTCAGGCTCCCTCTTTGCAAAACTTCACAATGCATTTCTCTGGCAGGCCAGCGTCCGATTTGAGCAAGTTGGCGCGGTCGGTCGCCTTGGCTTCGGCCTGCGCCTTAACCCGCCCGCTTCGCGTTCGGGTTGGCCTGCGCTGAAATGTCGATCCCGCTTCGCGGTGGCCTTACAGGCCAGCGTCGCCCTTCAGAAGGGCGGCACGATCGGTGTTTTCCCAGGTGAATTCCGGCTCGTCGCGGCCGAAATGGCCATAGGCAGCGGTCTTCTGGTAAATCGGACGGAGCAGGTCGAGCATGTTGACGATGCCCTTCGGGCGCAGGTCAAAGTGCTTTTTGATCAGCGCGGTCAGGGTTTCGTTGCTGACCTTGCCGGTGCCGAAAGTGTCGACCATCACCGAAGTCGGCTCGGCAACACCAATGGCGTAGGAGACCTGAACCAGGCAGCGCGAGGCGAGACCCGCGGCGACGATGTTCTTGGCGACGTAACGGCCGGCGTAGGCGGCAGAACGGTCGACCTTGGACGGATCCTTGCCGGAGAAGGCGCCGCCACCATGCGGTGCGGCACCGCCGTAGGTGTCGACGATGATCTTGCGGCCGGTCAGGCCGCAGTCGCCCTGCGGGCCGCCGACAACGAAACGGCCGGTCGGGTTCACCAGGAACTTGATGTTGCCTTTGATCAGTTCCTTCGGCAGCACCGGCTTGATGATCTGTTCGATCGTCGCTTCGCGCAGGTCTTCGAGGCTGATGTCCGGCGAATGCTGGGTGGACAGGACGACGGTGTCGATCGAATCCGGCTTGCCGTCGATGTACTTGATGGTCACCTGCGACTTGGCGTCCGGCCGCGCCCACGGCAGGCGGCCGTCCTTGCGCAGCATGGCCTGGCGCTCGACGAGGCGGTGCGACAGGTAGATCGGCAGCGGCATCAGCGACGGGGTTTCGTCGCAGGCGTAGCCGAACATCAGGCCCTGGTCGCCGGCACCCTGATTGAGATTGTCGTCGTAAGCCTTGTCCACGCCCTGGGCGATGTCCGGACTCTGCTTGTCGTAGGCGACGAGGACGGCACAGCCCTTGTAGTCGATGCCGTAGTCGGTGTTGTCGTAGCCGATGCGCTTGATCGTCTCGCGGGCGACCTGGATGTAATCGACGTTGGCGTTGGTGGTGATTTCACCGGCCAGGACGACCAGGCCCGTGTTGCACAGGGTTTCGGCGGCAACGCGGGAATGCTTGTCCTGAGCCAGGATGGCGTCGAGGATGGCGTCGGAAATCTGGTCGGCAACCTTGTCCGGGTGGCCTTCGCCAACCGATTCGGAGGTGAAGAAATATTCGCTCATGCGAGGCTCCAGTGGTCCTTTGATCCGGCGTTACCTGCTTCGGACCACGAGCGGTGACGCTTTAGCAGTATTTATTAGTCGCCCCGCAAGTTGTCTGTTTAACTCGGCGAACGGATAATGATAGTCCTTTTCCGCTGCGGTTCAACCCCCGCGCCACCATGGTCTTTATCTTTCGCCTCCTTTCCCTTCTGCCGTTGAATATTCTGCATCTGTTCGGTGCCGGACTCGGCCGCCTGACCTACTGGTTGTCGCCGACTTATCGGCGTCATCTGCGGGAAAACCTTGAGCAGGCTGGTTTGTCACCGGCACTGCGCGGCCGGGTGGCGGCCGAGACCGGGAAGCAAATGGTCGAACTGGCTCGTATCTGGATGCGTCCGCTCGAAGAGGCGATTCCGCTCGTGGCCGAGGTGGTTGGCTGGGAGCACGTCGAGGCGGCGCAAAAGGCGGGCAAGGGCATTGTTTTTCTGACGCCGCACCTCGGCTGCTTCGAGATCACCGCGCAGTACCTGTCGTCGTTCGGTGACATCACGGTGCTTTACCGTGCGCCAAAATCAGCGGTGGCGCAGGAACTGATCCTGACCGGCCGCAAGCGCGCTCAATTGCATCTGGCGCCGGCCGATCTTTCCGGTGTGCGCGCCCTGATCAAGGCGCTCAAGAAGGGGCAAATGGTTGGCATGCTGCCGGATCAGGCGCCAAAGACCGGCGAGGGTGCCTGGCTCAAATTCTTTGGTCGATACGCCTACACGATGACGCTGGCTGCCCGGCTCACGGAAACCGGGGCAGCATCGCTGCTGACCTGGGGCGAGCGTCTACCCGGTGGACGCGGCTACCGCGTGCATTTCCAGCCACCGCAAAATCCGCTGGCGGGTGCTACGGTCGACCGGGCGCAGCAGATCAATTTCGAAATCGAGACCTTGATCCGTCAGTGTCCAACGCAGTACCTGTGGGGCTACAACCGCTACAAACGACCGGCCGGTGCCGACGCGCCACCGGCGGAGTGAATTCCTTGAAGATTTTCCTTACCTATATTCTGGTTGGTTTCCTCTGGCTGCTGCACTGGTTGCCGCTGTCCGTTCTGCGTTGGCTGGGGAGCGGGTTGGGGCGTTTGCTCTACGCCCTGGGCCGCAGCCGGCGCGAAGTGGCGCTGACCAATCTGCGGCTGTGTTTCCCGGAAAAAAGCGAAGCCGAGCGGAAGGTGCTGGCGCGCGCTCATTTCGTCGCCTTCGCCCGGGCCGTGCTCGACCGCACGCTGGGGTGGTGGGCTTCGCGGCAGCGGCTGGAGCGCATCATTCGCATTCGCGGGGTCGAGCATCTGACCGATCCCGAAGGTCGGCCGGTGGTCATGCTGTCGCCGCATTTCGTCGGGCTGGATGCCGGCGGGACGGTGATCTCGATGCATGTGACCGGATGCAGCGTCTTCTCGAACCAGAAAAATCCGGTCCTCAACAAGTTGCTTTATGATGGCCGGATGCGTTTCAACGAGGCGATACTGCTCTCGCGTCAGGATGGCATGCGCAAGATCGTCAGGGCGATGAAGGACGGACACCCGTTTTACTACCTGCCGGACATGGATTTCGGACCCAAGGAGTCGATTTTCGTGCCTTTCTTCGGCGTTCAGGCGGCGACGATTCCCGCGCTGTCGCGACTGGTCAGGCTGACCCAGGCGCGCGTCGTGCCGGTCATCTGTCATCAGGTACCCGATGGCTACGACATCGAGGTGATGCCGCCCTGGGAGAATTTTCCGGGCGAAAGTGTCGAAGCCGATACCGAATTCATGAACAAATTTATCGAAAGCCAGGTGCTGCGCATGCCGGAGCAGTATTTCTGGTTGCACAAGCGCTTCAAAACCCGGCCACCCGGAGAGCAGAGGTTTTACAAATGAACAGCCTGAATGTTGAAATACGCCCCGTGACGCCACCCGACGTGCCGGCGATCTCGGCCCTGGCCCGCGAAATCTGGCAGGCCACCTACCCCGGAATCATCACCCAGGAACAGATCGATTTCATGCTTGAGCAGCGTTACGGCCATGAGCGTCTGTACGACGATTTGGAAGACCTGCATAAGTGGCTCGATCAGGCGTTTATTGGTGACCGCCGCGTCGGCTTTGCTTTCAGCGAAATCCACAAGGGCGAATTCAAACTGGACAAGCTGTACATCCACCCCGACGTCCAACGTCAGGGCGTTGGTGGCCAGTTGATTGCTCACGTTGCCGCGCGGGCAAAAAAAGAGGGTTATCCCTGCGTGATTCTGGCGGTCAACAAGCGCAACGACAAGGCAATCAATTCGTACATGAAATATGGTTTCGTCGTGCGTGAGGCGATTGTCGACGACATCGGCCACGGCTACGTGATGGACGATTTCGTGATGGAGAAGAAACTTTAAGATTTTGAGGCAACTTCCTGTCTCTGCTATGCTTTTTAAAATCATTTGGTGAGGCAGTACGTGAAACTCAAATTCTCGAAAATGCATGGTCTGGGCAACGATTTTGTTGTCCTTGACGGCATTCGCCAGTCGCTGGCGTTGTCGCCGGAACAGCTTTGTTATCTGGCCGACCGCCATTTCGGTGTCGGCTGCGACCAGATTCTGCTGGTCGAAAAGACGACGCAGCCAGGGGTCGATTTCCGCTACCGCATCTTCAACGCCGATGGCGGCGAGGTCGAACAGTGCGGCAACGGAGCGCGCTGCTTCGTGCGTTTTGTCCATGAGCAGGGGCTGACCGACAAGCGCGAGATCCGGGTCGAGACCATGAGGGGCCTGATTACGCCGCGCCTCGAAGGCGATGGCAATGTTACGGTCGACATGGGAATTCCCCGTTTTTTGCCGGCGGAAATTCCGTTTCTCGCCGACGATGACGTGATCGTGCACATGCTCGACGTGGCCGATGAAACGCTGGAAACCAGCGTCGTCTCGATGGGCAATCCGCATGCCGTGCAGGTCGTCGATAGCGTCGAGTCGGCGCCGGTTGGCGAGCACGGCCCATTGATCGAAAGACACCCCCGTTTCCCGCAGCGGGTCAACGCGGGATTCATGCAGATTGTCGACCGCCACGCCATCAAGCTGCGCGTTTACGAGCGCGGTGCCGGCGAAACGATGGCTTGCGGCACGGGGGCTTGCGCCGCGGTGGTTGCCGGCATTCGCCGCGGCCTGCTTGATTCGCCGGTTCGCGTCACGACGCGCGGCGGCGATCTGAACATTGCTTGGGGCGGCGGCGAGCGGCCGGTCTTGATGACCGGCCCGGCGGTAACGGTATTTACTGGAGAAATTGAATTATGAGCGCCATGTTCCCCGACGAAATCGCGGACTACCTGAAAAACAATCCGGGCTTTTTCGAGCAGTACGCCGACCTGATGGCGCAGATTTTCGTGCCGCATCCGCATGGCGGCCGTACTGTTTCGCTGGCTGAGCGCCAGATGCTGACCCTGCGCGACAAGAACCGGGCGACCGAGAGCAAGCTGGCCGAGCTGATTTCATTCGGCGAAGAGAATGACCAGATCAGCGAGAAAGTGCATCGCCTGTCCGTCGCGCTGATTGCCGCCGAGACCTTCCAGGCGGTCATTCACCTGCTCAACTTCCACCTGCGCGATGATTTTGCCGTGCCGCATGTCGCCCTGCGCCTGTGGGACAAGCCGGAAGGGATCGAGGACTTGCCGGAGTTCGCCGCCGTCAGCGAAGAACTGCAAGTTTTTGCCGAAACGCTGGCTCGCCCTTACTGCGGCTCGACGGCCGGTTTCGGCACGACCTCGTGGTTCGGCGAGGCGGCCTCGCACATTCGTTCGCAGGCGCTCATTGCCCTGCGCAATGGTGGCGGCACCATCGGCATGGTCGCCCTGGGCAGCGAGGACGGGCAACGCTTCTACGCCGACATGGGGACGCTTTACCTCGAACGCATCGGCGAGATGGTTTCCGCCGCGCTGGCCAGAGTGACCAAGAGCACCTTGTGACCAAGAGCGTCGTGCTGCATGCCGTTCGGCACATAATGCTGCGCCTTGCCGCAAGGGCAAAGGCGTCGGTTTTATCAAGTGCCGCATAGCATGCAACGCGACGCTGTCGCTGCGGTCGACGCCTGGCTGGCTGAACTTTCGGACCAGCGCCGGCTGTCGCCGCATACCGTTTCAAACTACCGGCGCGATCTGGGAAAGCTGCTGGCGGCGGCGGGCGAAATACCGCTGGCCGGCTTGCTTGTTCATCATGTTCGCCGCTTTGTCGCCCAGCTCCATGGTCAGGGTCTGGGTGGTCGCTCGCTGGCCCGCACGCTGTCGGCCTGGCGCGGATTTTTCGGCTGGCTCGGCGAGCACGGTCTGGTCAAGGCCAATCCCTGCGACGGCATCCGGCCACCGAAATCGCCGCGCCTGCTGCCCAAGGCCTTGTCCGTCGACGAAACCGCCCGTCTCCTGGCGCCCTTCGAGGACGACGATCCGGTGCTGGGCGCCCGCGATCTGGCCATGTTCGAATTGTTTTACTCCTCCGGCCTGCGTCTGGCCGAGATGGTTTCGCTCGACTGCGAGGTGCTCGACAGCATCGCCGACGAAGGTGAGATCCGCGTCCTCGGCAAGCGCAGCAAGTTGCGCCTGGTCCCGGTCGGCAGCAAGGCGCGCGCGGCGTTGGCGGCATGGTCGGCGGTCCGCGCGCAACTGGCCAGGCCGGGAGAAAAAGCCCTGTTCGTCGGCCAGCGCGGCGGGCGCATCAGTCCGCGTCTGGTCGAGGCGCGGCTGACCCGGCGGGCGATCCTGCTCGGCTTGCCGACCCATGTCCACCCGCACATGCTGCGCCACTCGTTCGCTTCGCACGTCCTGCAATCCTCGGGCGACCTGCGTGCCGTGCAGGAAATGCTCGGCCACGCCAGCATCGCGTCGACGCAGGTTTATACCCACCTCGATTTTCAGCACTTGGCCAAGGTCTACGATTCGGCCCATCCACGGGCCAAGGCGAAATAAGTTCGATTGCTACGGTCAACCGGAAAAATCGGCCAAAAATCAAGGCTTCGTTGACGATTCATTGGCGGGGCGCTATCCTGCGCGGCTTAGTAAATCCGCCGGAATCAAGGAGTTTTCATGGCCATCACCCGTACCCGCCGTTCCTCCCTGGAACGCCGCAGCATTTCCAAGTCCGCCAAGCGCCTGTTCAAGGGTGACGGCAAGACTGCATTCAAGGTCATCTACGCTGCTGAGTGTCATCAGCGTAACCGCAAGGCACTGGGCGCTTAAGTTTTCGCCAGTAATTCGAGCCCCGGTTGCCGCAAGGTAACCGGGGCTTCTTCATTTTTGTCGTCGGGAAATAACATGGCTCAGCTGATTCTGCTTCCGGGCAAGGAACGTTCGGCGTTCAAGCATCACCCCTGGTTGTTCGCCGGTTCGGTCGGTCGTCTTGAAGGCCGGGCGCGGCCGGGTGATACGGTCGACGTGCTGGCCGACAACCTGCGTCCGCTTGGCCGCGCGGCCTATAGCCCGAAGTCGCAGATTCGCGCCCGTTTCTGGACCTTCGATGCCGACGAGTCGATTGACGATGCCTTCTTCAAGCGGCGCATCGCGGCGGCCGTGGCGCTCCGCCAGTCGCTGCCGGAACTGCGCGGCCAGCAGGGGCTGCGCCTCATCCATGCCGAATCCGACGGCCTGCCCGGGGTTATCGCCGACCAGTACGGCGACACCGTGGTTGTCCAGCTGACCTCGGCCGGGGCTGACAAGTGGCGTAAAGCCATCGTCGCCGGGCTGGTCAAGGCGACGGGTTGTGCCCGCGTTTATGAGCGCTCCGATTCCGACGTGCGCGGCCTCGAAGGCCTGGGTCCGACGACCGGCTGGCTGCATGGCGAGGCACCGACGACGCCGTTGTCGATCGACGAAAACGGCGTGTGCCTGGCGATTGACATTGCCGGTGGCCACAAGACCGGTTTCTATCTCGATCAGCGCGAGAACCGCGCCTTGCTCGGCCAGTTATCGGCCGGCAAGGATGTCCTGAACTGTTTCTGCTACACCGGTGGTTTTTCGCTGCAGGCGCTGGCGGGTGGCGCCAAGAGCGTGCTGTCGATCGACTCGTCCGGCCCGGCGCTGGCCCAGGCGCAGGCCAATCTGGCGCTGAATCCCGCGTTGCCGGCCGACCGGGCGCAGTGGCAGGAGGCCGACGTTTTCCAGGCGCTGCGCGATTTCCGCAAGGCCGGCAAGTTGTTCGACCTGATCGTTCTCGATCCGCCCAAATTCGCGCCGTCTGCCGCCCATGCCGACCGGGCGGCGAAGGCCTACAAGGACATCAATATCCTGGGCTGCCGCTTGCTCAAGCCGGGCGGCCTGCTCATGACTTATTCGTGCTCCGGTGGTGTCGGGCTGGAAATGTTCCAGAAAATCATCGCCGACTCGGCGCTCGATGCCGGGCGCAGTGCACGCATCGTTCGTCGCCTGGCCGGTGCGGCCGATCATCCGGTGGCCTTGAACTTTCCCGAAGGCGAGTACCTCAAAGGCTTGCTGGTGCAGGTTGACTGAGCCAGCGCCATTGCCATCTGGATGTAATGCAGCCCTGATAAACTGAATAGATGCTTCATCTGCGCCACCTCCTTCTCGTTGTCGTGCTCTTCTTCGCCCAACTGGCGACGGGGGCGCACGCCATCGAGCACGCGGCGAGCAACGATGATGGCTTGCCGACGCATGTCTGCCCGCTTTGTCTGGCAGCGCATGATCTCGGCGCAGCCTTGCCGTCGCTGGCGTCCTTGCCGCCGGTGCTGGCCGTTTCGCTTGTTCCGGCGGCGTTCGCCGCCCACGGCCGTAGCGCCTTGCCGGCGCCCATCGCGACCCAGCGGGGCCCGCCGCTTTTCTGAAATTGCCCGTTTTTTCCGGTTGACCGTGGGATTCCCGCGGTTGGCCGCTGTTCACGCAATTTCAGGAAACTCCCATGCAAAAATCCTTTGCCATGGCGGCCTTGCTGGCCGCCTCGTGCGGCGCGCATGCCGCATCCGACGCCGATCTGGCGGCCATTCGCGCCCAGATCGACGACATGAAAAAAACCTACGAGCAACGCATTGCGGCGCTCGAACAGAAGCTGGTTCAGGCTGAAACTCAGGCCGGCTCGCCGTCCAAGTCCGGGAAATCGGCACCGGCGCCGGTGGAAAACCGCCCATCCGTGGCCTCGGCCAATGCCTTCAATCCCGAAGTCTCATTGATCCTCCAGGGGCAATACCGCCACGCCAAGAACGTGCCGGGGCGCGCCATCACCGGTTTTGTGCCGGGTGGCCAAGGGGCCAACACGCGCGGCTTTTCGGTCGATGAAACGGAGTTGGTGCTGGCCGCCAATATCGATCCCTACTGGCGTGGCCAGGCCATCGTGGCGATGGCTGACGGTCAGGCCAATATCGAGGAAGCATGGTTCCAGTCGCTGGCCATCGGCCACGGCGTCGGCCTGAAAGTCGGACGTTTCCGCGCCGGCATCGGGTATCTCAACGAGCAACACCCGCACATGTGGGATTTCGCCGACGCGCCGCAGATCTATCAGGCGATGTTCGGCGAGGATGCCGGCTATGTGCAGGACGGCGTGCAGCTCAAGTGGCTGGCACCGACCTCGCTGTTTGTTGAAGTGGGCGCAGAAGTCGGGCGCGGCGCCAATTTTCCGGGGACCGACCGGAACAACAACGGCACCGGCGGCGGCGCGCTGCACCTGCATGTCGGTGACGATGTCGGCGTTTCCAACAGCTGGCGGGCCGGGGCGTCGTGGCTGAAAACCCGGGCCAGCGAGCGGAGTTCGGATTTTGTCGATGTAAACGGGGGCACCGCGCAGACGTCCTTCGCCGGCGATTCGACCACCTGGCTGGCGGATTTTGTCTGGAAATGGGCGCCGAACGGCAACTCGGCGCATCAGAACTTCAAGTTCCAGGGCGAGTATTTCGTGCGTGAGGAAAAAGGCGGGCTGACTTGTGTCGGCACTTGCGTCGCCAGCAGCTACAAGACCAACCAGTCCGGCTGGTACGCCCAGGGCGTTTACCAGTTCACGCCGAACTGGCGGGCCGGCCTGCGTTACGAACAGCTCGACAGCGGCACCCGTGATTTCGGCGCCAATGCGGCCTATCTGGTGGTCGACAGCTACCGGCCGAAGAAGGCGTCGGCGATGGTCGATTACAGCTGGAGCGAGTTTTCGCGCCTGCGCCTGCAGGTCGCCCAGGACAAATCGATGCCGGGCATCACCGACAACCAGCTGACCCTGCAGTACGTCATGAGCCTGGGCGCCCACGGCGCGCACAAGTTCTAGGAGCCGACGATGAAACGTTTCATTTTTGCCTGTTTTTTCGGGTTGACCGTGGGAACCGCCCAGGCCGACCTCAACGTCTTCGCCACCGTCCCCGAATGGGGCGCCCTGGCCCAGGAGATCGGTGGCAGCAAGGTCAAGGTCTACACTGCTACCACCGCCTTCCAGGATCCGCACCGGATCGATGCCAGGCCATCCCTGCTGGCGCGCGCCCGGCAGGCCAATCTGGTCATCGCCGTCGGGGCCGATCTGGAAATCGGCTGGTTGCCGCTGGTCCTTCGCGATTCCGGCAACGCGGCCATCCAGCCCGGCCAGCCGGGGTATTTCGCGGCGGCCGATTTCGTTGATCGCCTTGAGGTGCCGACGAGCCTCGACCGCGCCCACGGCGACGTCCATGCCGCCGGCAATCCGCACACCCACCTCGATCCGCGCAATGTGCTCAAGGTCGGCGCCGCGCTGACGAACCGCATGGCGGAGCTGGACGCCGCCAATGCCGCCGCCTATCGGGCCGGCTACCAGGCCTTCACCGGCAAGTGGCAGACGGCGATGGCGCGCTGGCAGAAAGAGGCCGCCCCGCTCAAGGGCATGCCGGTGCTCGTCCATCACGCCTCCTTCGCCTATCTGCTCGACTGGCTGGGCATGAAGGAAGCCGGCAGGCTCGAACCGAAGCCGGGCATCGAGCCGACCAGCGGCCACCTGACCGAGCTGCTCGCCCGTCAGCAGAACGCATCGGCCAAAATGGTCCTGCGTGCCGCCTACCAGCAGCCCGGCCCGAGTCAGTGGATAGCCGGCAAGACGGGCATGGCGGCTGTCATGTTGCCCTACACGGTGGGCGGGACGGCCGAGGCGAAGGACTTGTTCGGCCTGTTTGACGACACCGTTCAACGCCTGTTGAAAGGAGCGCGGTGAGCCTTCTTCTCCGCACTGAGCAACTGGTCGCCGGCTGGCAGCAGCCGGCGACACAGCAGCTCGACTTGACCGTCGCGGCCGGCGAAATCGTCGGCCTGACCGGTCCCAACGGCGTCGGCAAGAGCACGTTGCTGGCTGCCTTTGCCGGTCGGGCCAAAGTCTTTTCCGGGCGCATCGAGCAAGCCGCCGGCCTGCGGGTCGCCCTGCAGACGCAGGATGTTCCGCCGGTCGTCGGCCTGCCGCTGTCCGGCCGCGAACTTCTCGCCCTGACCGGGGCTGCCGCCGTCGGCCTGCCCGCCTGGCTGGCCGATCGCCTCGACATCCGGCTCGACAAACTGTCCGGTGGCCAGCGTCACTACCTGACGCTGTGGGCCATCCTGCAGGCGCCGGCCGATCTGGTGCTGCTCGACGAACCGACCAACAACCTCGATGTCGCCGGTGTCGCGCATCTGACCGAGCATCTGCGCGACCGGGCGGCGGCCGGGGCCGGCCTGCTCGTCGTCAGCCACGATACGGCCTTCGTCGACGCCGTTTGCGACCGCGTCATCGCGCTGGGGGGCAACGATGTCGGTTGAACTCTTCTTGCTCCCCTTTCTGACCGGCCTTGGTCTCGCCATCCTGCTGCCGGTGCTCGGCTGCTACCTGCGTCTGCGTGACGAATGGCTGGCTGCGCTGGCCTACTCCCATGTCGCCGCGGCCGGCGCCCTGGGAGCGCTGCTTGCCGGCATCCCCCCGGGACTCGGCGGGCTGGGGGCAGCCGCCTTGGCCGGGGCCGGCCGGCGCCTCTTTGCCCGGCGCCTGTCCGGCGGCGCCGGCGATGCCCTCCTGCTGCTCGGCGGCTGGGCCGGCGCTATTTTGCTGGCTGCCAACGCGCCGATGGCCGAGCGCCTCGGCCACGCCCTGTTCGACGGCCAGCTCTATTTCGCCGGCAGCGAGCAGCTCTGGCCGGTGGCCATCGGTGGCATTGTCGCCCTGCTCGTGCTGCGCGCCTTGGCGCCCCGCCTCCTGCTCGCCCGCGTCTATCCCGATCTGTTTCGCCTGCGCGGCCTGCCGGCCTGGCCGATCCAGGCCGGATTCGATCTGCTGGCGGCACTCTGCCTGGCGCTGGCCACCATGAGCCTCGGCGTCATGGGGGCCTTTGCGCTGGTCTTCATTCCACCCTGGCTGGCCTTCCGCCGTGCCGCCAACTGGCGTTCCGGCCTGCGCTGGGCCGTCGCAATCAGCCTCGTCGCCTACGTTGTCGCATTTGCCCTGGCGCTATGGCTGGATCAGCCCTTCGGACCGGTACTGGCCGTTCTGCTCGTGCTCGCCGGCTTGCTCGTTGCGTGAAGTCCGAGGCCGTGCTAAAACTACCCTCCAGCGTGCGGAGTAGACATGGTTTTTTCCTTTTTCAAGAAGCAGGACAAGAAGATGCCGGAGCGGCCGGCCGCCCGCCCCCGTGCACCGGAACCCCTGCCCGAGGTAAAGGCCAGGCCCGTGGCTGCCGAGGAGGAATCCCGGCCTTTGCCCGAACCGCTGCCGGATCTCGAATTCACCCCCGGTGAGCCGGTCAGGCCGCAGCCGGCCCCGGCCCGCAGCCAGCCGGAAAACGGTGGGGGTGCGACGCCAACACCCAACCCGGCTACCGATTCGGACTTCAGCATCGACGATTTCGACAGCGACGATTTCACCGAATCGAGCGTCATGGCGATCGACGTCAATCACGACGACGATCCGCTGCAAGCCTGCGTCGAGCAGGTCGTCGTGCTCTACGCCAACGGCCAGGACGGCGCCGCGCGTTCGCTGCTCGAAACCTTTGTCCGCTCCTATCAAGGCAGGGAAGGGCGGCGCTTCTGGCTGCTGTTGTTCGACCTGTTGCAGGCGACCGGCGACCGGGCGGCGTTCGAAAAACTCGGCACCGATTATGCGCAGGCCTGCGAAATGTCACCGCCGACCTGGTCACGGCAGTCGACCGAGGCCAAGCAGGCCGCCGCTACGGTGGGGCCGCACAAGATTTTCCTGCAAGGCGTACTGACCTCGGAGGGCGCTTTGCCGGTCAGCGAGCTGGCCAAACTGATCGAGCAAAAGGCGAAGGTCGCGGTCGATTGCACCAAGCTGATTGGTTGCGACGACGAGGTTGCCGGACAACTGGCCGACCTGCTCAGCGATGCCAGAAAATCCGCCCTTTCCGTGACGCTCGGTGGCGTGGACGTTTTCATCGACCGCCTGAACAGCCGCCTGGCGGCCGGCGAGGCGGAACACGAGCCATCCTGGCGGCTGTTGCTGGAGATGCTCCAGCGGCACGGCACCCAGGAGGCCTTCGAGGAACGGGCCATCGATTTCGCCATCACCTTCGAGTTGTCGCCGCCGTCCTGGGAGCCGAGACCTGCGTCGACCGCCGAGGCGGAGGGTGCCAATGAGGCCGACGCGGCAGACGATGCCTATTACCTGTCGGGCGAACTCAAGGGTTGCCGCTTTGACGAACTGGCCGCGGTCATTGATGCTGCCGAGCATCCGATTCTCGACTTTTCCGGCGTCCGCCGGCTCGATTTCGTGTCGGCCGGGCAACTGGTCAATCGTCTCGCCCCGTACAAGGCGGCGGGGCGCGACATCGTCATCCGCAGCCCGAATCATCTGGTCGCCGAGCTCATGGCCGTCGTCGGCCTCAACAAGCAGGCGCGCATTCTCGTTCCCAAGTCTTAATCAGGAAAAATCATGGAGCAATATCACGGCACGACGATCCTGTCGGTGCGCCGGGGCAATTTCGTCGCCATGGCCGGTGACGGTCAGGTCACGCTCGGCAACATCGTCATCAAGGCCACCGCGAAGAAGGTCCGCCGCCTGTACAACGGCCGTATCCTGGCCGGCTTTGCCGGCGGTACGGCCGATGCCTTCACGCTGTTCGAACGCTTCGAGGCCAAGCTGGAAAAGCATCAGGGCAATCTGCTGCGCTCGGCCGTCGAACTCGCCAAGGACTGGCGTTCCGACCGCGCCCTGCGCCGGCTCGAAGCCATGCTGTCGGTGGCCGACAAGGAGGTTTCGTTGATCATCACCGGCAACGGTGATGTGCTGGAACCCGAGCAGGGCATTGTCGCCATCGGTTCCGGCGGCTCGTATGCGCAGAGCGCGGCCCGGGCGCTGCTCGAAAACACCGAACTGAATCCGCGCGAGATCGTTACTAAGTCGCTCGAAATCGCCGGCGATATCTGCATCTATACCAACCGCAATTTCACGATCGAGGTGCTGGAATGACGACGATGACGCCACAGGAAATCGTTTCCGAACTCGACAAGCACATCGTCGGCCAGAACAAGGCCAAGAAGGCTGTCGCCATCGCCCTGCGCAATCGCTGGCGGCGAGCCCAGGTGGCCGAACCGCTGCGCCAGGAAATTACACCGAAAAACATCCTGATGATCGGCCCGACCGGCGTCGGCAAGACCGAAATCGCCCGCCGGCTGGCCCGTCTGGCCAACGCGCCCTTCATCAAGATCGAGGCGACCAAGTTCACCGAAGTCGGCTACGTCGGCCGCGATGTCGAGACGATCATCCGCGATCTGGTCGAAATGGCCATCAAGTCGCACCGCGAACGGGCCATGAAGACCATGCGCGCCCGGGCCGAGGATGCGGCTGAGGAACGCATCCTCGATGTGCTGCTGCCGAGCGCGCGCGGCCCCAACTTTTTTGCCGAAAATACCGAGTCGACCGTAGCAGACGGCACGACACGCCAGAAATTCCGCAAGAAACTGCGCGAGGGCGAACTCGACGACAAGGAAATCGACATCGATGTCGCCGCGCCGAGCATGCAGGCCGAAATCTTCGCGCCGCCCGGCATGGAGGAACTGACCCAGCAGATTCAAGGAATGTTCCAGAACATCGGCGGCGGCAAGAAAAAATCGCGCAAATTGCCGATCAAGGAGGCGCTCAAGCTGCTGACCGACGAGGAAGCCGCCAAGCTGGTCAATGACGAGGACGTCAAGCTCGAGGCGGTCAGGGCGGTCGAGCAGAATGGCATCGTTTTTCTCGACGAACTCGACAAGATCGCCAGCCGTTCCGAGATGCAGGGTGCCGACGTCTCACGCCAGGGTGTCCAGCGCGATTTGCTGCCGCTGGTCGAGGGCACGACGGTGTCGACCAAGTACGGCATGATCAAGACCGACCACATCCTGTTCATCGCGTCGGGCGCCTTCCATCTCTCCAAACCGTCCGACCTGATTCCCGAGCTGCAGGGCCGTTTCCCGATCCGCGTCGAACTCGATTCGCTGTCGGTGGCCGATTTCGAATGCATCCTGACCCAGACCGACGCCTGCCTGACGCGCCAGTATCAGGCCCTGCTCGAAACGGAAGGCGTGCAGATCGAGTTCGCTGACGATGGCATCCGGCGCATGGCCGAAATCGCCTTCCAGGTGAATGAGCGGACCGAGAATATCGGCGCCCGTCGCCTGCACACGGTCATGGAAAAACTGCTCGAAGAAGTGTCTTTCAATGCCGGCAAGGTCGGTCTCGACAAGCTCCGGGTCGATGCCGCCTACGTTAACGAAAAGCTCGGCGAAGTCGCTGCCGACGAAGACCTCTCGCGTTACGTGCTGTAGGCCCTAAGGGCTTTCCCGACTGTGCGGGCGGCGTCGCTGCCCGCACAATCCATTTTCCAACATTCCCTGTAAAGGCGTTCGCTTGGACGAGCAAAGCCTCAGTTTTCGCCTGCTGGCCATCCTCTTCCCGATCTTCGGGATCGTCGCGGCCGGCTATTTTTATGGCCGCAAGCACAAGCCGGAAATGGCCGTCGCCAACCGGCTCAATATGGATGTCTTCGTGCCGGCCCTGGTCTTCGCCGCGATGGCCGGCAAGTCCTTCGACCTGGCCGCCTACGCGCCGCTCGCCCTCGGCGGCTTCCTCGTCCTCGCCACCTGCGGCCTGCTTGCCTGGCCGCTTGCCCGGCTGTTCGGCATCCAGCCGAAAACGCTGGTGCCGCCCATGCTCTTCAACAATTCCGGCAACATCGGCTTTT
>Ga0209211_10001042_pt1 | contig 54555 bp, 52 predicted proteins | sample RifGroA2_FD_183992 | JGI IMG/M metagenome (GOLD analysis project Ga0209211, IMG submission 183992) | Groundwater microbial communities from Rifle, Colorado, USA - Groundwater A2 (SPAdes) (version 2) | ecosystem: Environmental > Aquatic > Deep subsurface > Groundwater | place: Rifle, Colorado... | reverse complement strand
GATGGGGATGGGGGTAAAAGTGGCCGAGGGCTCCGCAGTAAATGTCTCTGTGGCAGTGGGGGTGGGGGTGGGGGTTTCAGTAGCAGTAGATGTGAGGGTGGGAGAAGGAGCAAAAGGATTAAGATAAGGGAGGACTGATAATATATTACCTTGAGTATCTATTATCACAATATTTCCATATTGATCATATTCAAATGATCCAATTAGATTTAGATCACCGGTATAACCAAGATTCTTAGCCAGGTCGGCAGTTGATAAAAAAGCTGGGCTAAATTTTGATCCTTCCAATAAAACTCCATTTTGATCAACTATTCCAAAAAAAAGTTGTTTTCCAGATGCTTTATCAACTACCAATAAAGGATAACCTAAAAGTCTTTTTTCCAAGTTGGCAACATTTGAAGGTAAATAATAATTTTGACCATCTTTATTATATTGCCAAAAACCATTAATAAACTTTACCTCAGTACCGTCTGGAAGTTTACCAATAATCCCTCCTTTTATATCAGTGGCATTAAAAACATCGATTAGATACTGTTGGTCAAGACCTAATCCTCTGAGAGCATTTGGATCCTCAGATCGGTAATAAAAATTATGCCTTGATGCTATTTGATCATTTGGAAGAATAAAGCTTAAATTATTTGTACTTACATCTAAAGCGGAGATTGATCCAAAAGGTTGACCGTTCACATCGCCAAAATTTAAACCAGCATAAGAACTTTCCATGCTTAAATTTGACGGAGCGAACATTGCTTGACTTTCAATTGGTATAGCTGTTCCGGTTGGTAGTATTTGAGTTAAAGTTGGTTCCGGAGTAGCTGGTGAAGCCGTAGAAGGAATAGCGGTAACTAAAGGTGCAACAGCTTGAACAACACAGGCGGTCAATAAAGCAATATCAGTTATTATTAAAGCTAAATTTGCTATTGTTAATCCTTTTTTCTTTTTAAGAGACTCTGCAATAGTAGGTGATACCTGTATTAATGTGGCTAATAAGGTTGGTATAAATCCATTCGCAAAAATCCCCGGAGCAACATTTTTTTCGAAATCAACAATTAATTGATTTAAATTTTTTAGAAAGTCAGGAAAGTCAATTGTCTGATGTTCATTAATAAAGTTGGCAACTTCCTCAGACAAGAGTTGAACTGCCGCCTGTTGATCGTGGCTAACAGCGGCATTTCTGGCAATAGCCGATATTGCCGGATCGCCAGTACTGGCAAAATCAAACTGTGAGATTTTTTGCAAATCCCCAACAGAAGCCTGTGATACGAATTTAATCATCTTTTCGCTTACCATTTTTTGAGCATATTCAAGAATGGATTGGGTCGGCGTCTCAAGTTTTAGCATCTGTCTTATTGAAGATGCGTCATCTTTTAAACCCATTTGACTTAAAACTTTTACAACATCATCAATCGCTTTCATTTTTTCTCTATCTCTTACTTTGATAGTCCTACCTTCCGGATTAAATTGGATTGGGGCGGCCATTACCTTTGTAGGTCCGCCGTTGTTTCGTTGTATTCCAGCAAATACATGAACTTGAGCAGCGTCAGAATATTGATTTTTTATAGAAGTATTATTTTTTCTATCAGAGGCAGAAATTCCTGATGTCCGATCTTGTCTGTTAGAATAAACAATATTAAGAGTTCCTCTTACTGCCTGTGGCTTTACTAAGGTCTGCGTTATTCTACTATGATCAAATGATGTTGGTTGGCCTAATGAAGTGCTTTGCCTTGGAGCCTTTATTTGTTCACTATACCCAACATTTTGTCCAGGGAGTGAGAGAAGATTATGTCCAGCTAATTGTCCTGGAATAAAATCTATTATTGGTGCTCTTTGAACATAACCAGCAATGCCAACTACAGCACCCATAAATCCTGAAACGACGCCTCTAGTTATTCTGGCTCGGTTAAATTGTTCCTTTGCCATAAATATAGTATAAATTATAAGACACAACTGTTAATTTATCAATAGCTCTCGGCATCGTAAGCCTTAAGCCATTTATCTATAGCTTGCTCCAAATCAGCTGGTTTAAATTTCCCCGGTATTTCTATTGATATTTTATCCCCTTTTAGATATGAAATTTGAATAATCACCATGCCTTTATCATCCTTCACTTGGGCGATCGGTATCCGTTTTTCTCCTGAATTAATTAATTCTAAAACGTCAGCAATTCTTAATGCCTTATTTCTATCTGCAAAAGACACTGTCGTTCTTTTCATAAATCCGCTATCAGCATTCTCTTTACCCAAAATTAATTGAGCTAAAAATTTTAGACCTTTTCCACTTTCCAGAGCAAAAAGGCCATCCATGGCAATTGCTTGGCCGCCAGATTTTTTTGCCTGATCTTCATCTAAAAAGAGAATTCTTCTCAGTTGTTTAATTCTTCTGTTTAAAGATTTGTCAAAGCTTGAATCAGTATTTAAAGGTAAGGAAATTCCATTGAAGACCATTAATTCTTTTAATGGAGTGAATCTTGTTGCTTCTTTGGCAATTTGATCATCAAGTCTTCTTAATTTTTGCATTAACTCTTTCCTTAATATGGGATATCTTCCTTCTTTTTTTCCGTTTACAAATCTGGCAGTATGAAATTTTGAGAAATTTTTTTGAGTTTTGAATCTTTCTCTCACCAAACGATCTAATAAAGTTTTTTTTAACGGAGTAAAGTTTCTTTTTTGTTTTTTTTCTTTTGTTCTTCTTAATAAACGCTCTCTTTCATTTTCTTCCATTTTTATTAAATGATGTTTATAGATTTTTTTTGCTCTTTGAATACCCGTGTTAACTCCATTTTTGTCAGTCGACCAATCTCCTGTACTATTTGCTTGTGCTTGATTGAAAGCATGATATCTCGTTGCAATTTTCAAAGGTTGTGGTTCAAGTGGTTTTCTGGCAGATCGTCTTCTTTGATTATGGCTATTTACTCTATGTAATACATTTGCTGGAATTTGTGGCGGGGTTTCTTCAAGATAGCCACGGAAAGCTTCTTTGCTCATATTTAGGTATATTATATCATATAATAAATACTATAGGTAGTCATTTCATCCCCAAATTCTATCAAAAAGAAGTTAATAAGCTTGTATACTTAGAAAGCATTTGTCATTTAGTTATCAACGCAATCAACTATAATACGTATATGACAGATATCGATAAAAGGCCATCTTGGGATGAGTACTTTATGATGATGGTTGACGTGGTAAAAAGAAGAGCAGATTGCACCAGACGTCAAGTAGGCAGCTTAATTGTCAGGGACTTCAGAATTATTTCTACCGGCTACAACGGGACACCTCATAAGATAAAAAACTGCAGTGAGGGAGGCTGTTTACGTTGTCTAAGGAGAGACAAAGGTGAAATCAAGGGTTATGAATATGAAGAAAGCTGTGTTTGTATTCATGCAGAACAAAATGCCATTATTCAGGCCGCTTATCACGGGTCGTCAACCCGTGGGGCGACTCTTTATTCAACCACCAATCCCTGTTCAAGTTGCGCTAAGATTTTAGCCAATGCGGGAATTATTCGTGTAGTTTGTCGAAAAGAGCATCATGATTTGGGAGGAATGGAACTTCTGAAGAAGGCAGGGATTAGTGTTGAAATAGTGAAATGACAAATAACCAATAACAAATCTACAATTGAAATTCCAATTACAAATATCAAATATTTAAAACGGTTTTGTTATTAGTAATTTGTTATTTGTAATTCAATTGTTATTTGAATTTTGTCATTTGTTATTATGTTTTATAAATTAATTTTATTTTTTACTCTAATTTTTCTCCCTCTTTCGAATATTTTTGCCGCCACTTCGAATAACAAATTTGGCATTCACCTGGCTCAACCTAACATTGAAGAATTTTCCAAAGTTAAGGAGCTGGTTAATTCCAACGGTGGTGATTGGGGATATGTAACTTTAATTATTGAGGAAAAAGACAAAAATAAAGATAAATGGCAGGGAATATTTAATCAGTTGCGCACACTTCATCTTATTCCAATAATTCGTTTAGCCACTTCTGCAATAGGCGAAAACTGGCGCCGGCCGGAAAAACAAGATGCCCAAAGTTGGGCTGATTTTCTTGACTCTTTGAATTGGGTAGTAAAAAACCGTTATGTTATTTTATTCAACGAACCAAATCACGGGAGCGAGTGGGGCGGGGAAGTCGATGAAAAAAGCTATGCCGAAGTTTCTTTTGAGTTTGCTAAAAAATTAAAGGAAAAAAATCCGGATTTTTTTATTATGTTGGCCGGATTTGATGCATCGGCGCCATCGTGGGCGCCGGGGATGGAAGATGAAGAAGTGTTTTTACGAGAGGTTTTTCAAGGTCCGTCCTTAAAAGTTGACCCGTTGACAAGGACGGACCTTATTAAATACATCGATGGCTGGTCTTCTCATTCATATCCTAACCCCGGATTTTCCGGAAGCCCGTATGCAATCGGCCGAGGAACAGTCAGGACTTATGAATGGGAATTAGGACGACTGAGAGAGTTGGGGATAACAAAAGAATTGCCGGTGTTTATTACGGAAACAGGTTGGAAACGCGGTAGCGAAAATATTGTAGCTGATAATTTTCAAACCGCTTATGACCAAATATGGTTACCGGACAATCGAGTGATGGCCGTTACTCCGTTTGTCTTAGACTATCAGGGCGATCCGTTTTTAGAGTTTTCCTGGAAGAAGTACAGTTCACAAAATTTCTATCAACAGTATTTTACAGTGCAATCAATGTCAAAAATAAAAGGCGAACCGGAACAAGTAGAAAAAGGCTGGATTAACTATCGGCTGCCGACTGACTTAGTCGTCCTGTCAACTTATCATTTTAAAGTTCAGTTGAATAATTTGGGTCAGGCGGTCTGGGATAAAAACAGCAGTTATGAGTTAAAAATTAAGAGTGAAAAATTAGAGAGAACAGAATATTTATTTGACGACCTAAAAAACATTAATCCTTTTGAAGAAAAAGATGTTTATTTTACTTTAAAAACGAACGAAGATTTAGGTAAAAAAAAGATTAAATTTATACTGCAAAAAAATGACAAAACTATTCTAGAAAGTGATCCGCCAGCTGGCGGATGGAATTTCAACATTTTACCTTTACCAAATCTAAAATTTGAAACAAATTTTTTTCCCTGGGGAAAAGGCAAGGGTGATAACTACGAAATTCAGATTTTTGATACAGACGACCGGTTAGTTTTTAAGAAAAAAAATATCTTAGTCGGACAAGGAATGGGTGAGCTAAAAGACATTCAGAATATTGTACTGGATGAACTCTACCGGGTTGTTTTATTAAGGCCTTATTATTTGCCGAGACAAGAGTTTGTCGTTTTCAAAAAAGACAGTAACAAAATAAAATTTAAATCACTATTGCCTTTTGATTTTAATAACGATGGCACTTTCAACTTCAAAGACTTTCTTAAAATATTTGGTCGATAAATTAATGATTATTACCTTCTTATTTTCTCCACAAACTTTTCCAACCGGTCGAGGCCTCTTTTAATATGCTCCATGCCGGTGGCAAAGCTGAGACGGATAAACCGGTCATCGCCAAAGGCAACGCCGGGGATGGCAGCTACATAAGCATCTTCCAATAATTTCTGACAAAATACCATTGATCCTTTCGCCTCATCGCTATAAAACTTGGAGACATTGGCAAAGACGTAAAAAGCGCCATCTGGACGGGAAGCAACCATGCCATCAATCCGATTTAAACGTTCCATCATAAAATCGCGACGTTTTTTGTACTCATAAACCATCTTGGCCGCATGATCTTCCGGGCCGTTAAGTGCGGCTAAAGCTGCTTTTTGAGCAATTGAGCAGGGATTTGAAGTGGTGTGGTCTTGAAGTCGGGTAGCCGCTTTAATAATTTCCTCTTCAGCGGCCGCATAGCCTATTCGCCAACCGGTCATCGCATAAGATTTTGAAACACCGTTAACAACGATGACAAGTTTTTTAATTTTTTCATTAACCGAAGCAATGCTAATATGTTTTTTTCCGTAGATTAATTTTTCATAGACTTCATCGCTTAAAATATAGATATTATGTTTCAGGCAGATTGAGGCAATTTGCTTTAGTTCTTTTTCTTCGTAAACTATGCCGGACGGATTTGCCGGTGAATTTAAGATAAGCATTCTGGTTTTTGACGTAATCACTTTTTCTAGATCCTGGGGATTAATTTTAAAATTATTAGTCTTTAAAAAAACGCATTTACCACCGGCAATTTTTACCATTTCTTCATAACTAACCCAGTAGGGAACCGGAATAATCACTTCGTCGCCTTCGCCAACTAAAGTCATAACAATATTAAATGAAGCTTGTTTGGCACCGGTTGAGACAATGATATTTTTTGGTTCATAATCAAGCCAGTTGTCCCGGCGGAGTTTGGCACAGATTGCTTCTCTTAATTCTATAATTCCGGAACAAGCTGTATATTTAGTAAAGCCTTCGTCAATGGCGCGTTTGGCCGCTTCCTTAATATGAAACATCGTATCAAAGTCCGGCTCGCCGGCGGCAAAAGAAACCACGTCCAGGCCTTGCCTTTTCATCTCCTTGGCTTTGGCGGTAATTGACAAAGTGAGAGAGGGGTTAATACTTTGAGCACGTTTTGAAAGCTTCATAGGAATTTAAAAAAATTTATAAATTATAAAAGTTCGCCGCTAAATTTTTTGACTCCGTTGGAGCCGCCTCGTAGTCACGAGGTCCAAAGTCGCAAAAAATTAAGCGTCTCGCTTTTGCTATATCTAATTTTTCGTCTGATTTTTAATTGATTCAATTACTTTTTTCACTTCTTCATCCGTCGCCAAATAATAATGTTTAATCGCTTTTAAATTTTCGTCAAGTTCATAAATTAAAGGAATACAATAGGGGATATTAACGTCGACAATCGCTTCATCAGAAAGTTGATCAAGATATTTAACAATGGCTCTTATCGAGTTGCTGTGACCGGAGGTAATGATTTTTTTCCCGTTTTTTATTTCCGGTTCAACCATTTTTTGAAAATAGGGGATTACCCGGTTATAAGTGTCTTTTAAGGATTCGCCATTAGGAGGCGCCACATTATAGCTTCTCCGCCAAACCTTTACCTGCTCTTTACCATATTTAGCTACCGCTTCAGCCTTGTTTTGTCCTTGTAAATCTCCATAGTTTCGCTCGTTTAAATGCCAGTCGCGGATTATGGAAACATTTTCTTGACCTAAAACCTTAAGGACTATTTCTAAAGTTTTTATCCCCCTTTTTAAAACAGAAGTAAAACCAAGATCAAAACTATATCCTAGTTCTTTTAATTTTAGGGCATATTTTACTGTGTCTTCAACTCCGCTTGGAGCCAAATCAATATCGGTCCAACCGGTAAAACGATTGGACCATTTAGTCAGGCCATGGCGGATTATTACAAGCTTGTTCATTTAATCGTTATAATAATTATAAAAATTATAAAGTTTATAACCTCTTTAAATATTGAACTCTCTCTTCTAAATTCTTTGCTTTCGTTAAAAAGCTCCCCGGACAAATAACATCGGGCTTATATTTTAATTTATTTATTATTGGTAAGGTTTTATCATTGACGGCCCCATCAAGGAAAATTTTATTCCTATAACCTAGAAGTCTTAATAGTTCAATTTTTTTTAACGTATTAGGTAAGAAAGGATTTCCCTGAACTCCAGGTATGACTGACATAATTTGAATTAATGGTATTTGTTTTAGACCGTAATGATTTGTTAAATCATCTACTTGGTCTTCAGGGTTAAGAGTTAATCCTATAGGAATAGAAGATAACTTTGAAATTTTCATTGTAAAGTCCTTAATAGCTGAATAGTGAATAAAAATATTTTTAATTTTAATTAATTTTTTAAGTTGATTAAGCTTTATAATATCTTTTTCAAAATCATATACCATGAGATGAAAATCAAAAAGAAGACTGTCTTTATAAAGACAGTCTTTATTAAGACTGTCTTTAATTTCCTCAATCTGGACCGTTTTATTGGGAACAAAAATTTCGTCGGCAATATCGATTTGAAAACGAGAGAAATAAGGAGAAAGTTTGTTTATTTGACTGATTAAACCTTTAATATCTTTTTCTAAGATCGAGGGACAGATTTGCATAACTATAATTGTAGCATCTATAATAGTAATAAATCAAAGATCAAAAATAAAAAATCAAAATGACAACTCAAAATTTAAAACTTTTATCCGACCTTATTTCTATTCAATCTGTTTCAACTGATGAATCAAGGCACGGTGAAATATTAAAAGCAGTTGAGTTTTTGAAAAAAGAAATAGATTTTCTTGGCTTTAAAATTAATATTTATCAAAAAGATGGATGTCCGCCTTTAATTATTGCAAAAAAGATTATTTCTTCCAATACTAAAACAATCGGCGTTTATGCTCATTATGATGTTCAACCGGAAGACCCGGTAGAAAAATGGAGCAGTCCACCGTTTGAATTAACCAAAAAAAGCGGCAAGATATTTGGTCGAGGAGCCGCTGATGATAAGGGCCATATTATCCAAACATTAATTGCAATCAGTAAACTGATAGAAACTGAGAAATTAAGAAATAACATTGTTTTAATATTTGAAGGAGAGGAAGAAGTTGGCAGTAAAAATTTTGAATATTTAATTAGTCGGGAAAAAAAAGACTTGGAAAAAATTGAAGCTTTTTATGTATTAGATTTTGGAATGGAAACCAGCGATCAGCCGGAAATTTTTTTTGGCCTACGAGGTTTAATTGCTTTTGAAATTGAAATAAGAATAGGTAAAAAAGATCTCCACTCCGGTGTTTATGGTAACCAAGTTTACAATCCGATCCAGATCTTGTCAGAACTTTTTTCTAAAATAAAAGACAGCCGAACAAGAAAGATTTTAATTCCCCATTTTTATGACAAAGTTAAATTTAAAAGTAAAGATAATTTTTGGCTATCGACCAAGATTTATCCGTCTTTTGATATTAACGGAATTATTGGAGGCTATACCGGTTCCGGGGTCAAAACGATTATTCCGGCGCTTGCTCGGGCTAAATTTTCCTTCAGACTGATAGAGAATCAAACACCCGATAAAATAGAAAAATTAGTTAATGATTTTATCAGAAAAAATTTACCGGAGGGAGTTAAATATTCTTTAAAAACTTTAAGCAAGCTGAACCCTTTTTATACCAATATTGACAATAAATATGTTAAGACGACCGACAAAATCTTTGCCAATGTTTTTGGCAAACAATCGCTTTTTACCAGATCAGGCGGATCAATTGGAGCAGCGGCAACATTGGCAAAACTATTTAATAAACCCCTTATCCTAACTGGGTTTACTTTAGCTGATTGCAACATCCATGCCCCCAATGAAAATGTTGATGAAGAGATGTTTTTTAAGGGCATAGTATCATTGGAGAAAATCTTCTCGCAATAAGGCTCTCCTCAACTACTTTTGTAGGTTATAAGCGACTGACAAATAGAATGACAAATGACAAAATTCAAATAACAATTGAATAACAAATAATAAATTTTTAATGACAAAACTATTTTGTTATTAATTATTTAATATTGAAAATTCAATTGTTATTTATCATTTGTTATTTGTTATTTTGAAAAAAGACGATCTTATTTATTATCTTGGTTTTTCTTATTGCCTTGGCATTGGCCCGATGACTTTTCAAGCTTTAAAAGTCCATCCTAAAGGTGTATCCGGCGCATATCAGGCATCGGCAAAAGAATTGGCACCAATGATTGGGCAAAGATTAACGGAAAAATTTATTGAGTTCCGGAGAAAATTTGATCCAGTTAAAGAGTTGGAGAGATTGAGAAAAGATGGAATTACGGTTTTAGCAGTAGATAGTGAAGATTATCCAGAGAGTTTAAAAAATATTTCCGATCCGCCGATTTGCATATATGTAAAAGGGGATACTAATTTAGTTAAACAACATGAAGCTCAGGTTTCTGTTTTTTCGACCGCCTCACCCCGCCAAAGGCGGGGCCCCAGGCGATTGTCTCAAAAACAAAAACCCTCGCTTACTTCAGAAACCGAAAAAAATTTGATATCATCTCCTTCTATTATTCCCACTTTCTTTGCCATCGTTGGCACCCGTAAGCCTACCTCATACGGTATTCAAGTAGCCAGAAAATTCGCTTACGAACTGACTGAGGCAGGGTTTATTATTGTTTCCGGTATGGCGATGGGGATTGATACGGTGGCGCATCAAGCGGCACTGGATGCCGGCGGAAAGACAGTTGCCGTCCTTGGTTGCGGGGTTAATATTATCTATCCGACCAGCAATCATGGCCTTTACGAAAATATTATCAAAACCGGCGGAGCTGTCCTCTCCGAATTTCCACCGGACCAGACCGTCTTGAAAGGCTTGTTTATTTCCAGAAACAGAATTATTTCCGGTTTGTCCCGTGGTGTATTAATTGCCGAAGGTGGGGAATATTCAGGCGCTTTAATAACGGCCAAATGCGCAGGTATTCAGGGAAAAGATGTCTTTGCCGTGCCTTCTCCTATTAACTCAGATATGTCTAGAGCACCAAACTTGCTTATAAAACAAGGAGCGAAATTGGTAACTTCAATTGAAGACATAATTGAGGAGTTTGACATGAAAATTACCCCGCGAAAAAAAGAAGATATCAGAAAAGATTTAAGTGAAATTGGGAAATTGATTTTTGATATTCTTTCTCAAAATCCCCAGACAGTTGACGATTTGGCAATTAGTTTAAAAAAAATAGTTTCCGAGGTTTTAAACGCAATTTCAATAATGGAAATAAAAGGAGTGGTAGAGAAGAATCAGGAACACAAATACCAAATTAGATTATAAATTAAACTTCGTTTACCAATTTATCGGCTTCAACGTTTTGCTCTCGGGGGATAAGATAATAAATAATTGGTAGATTAATTTCTTGTTCAAGCGAACGGATTTTTAAAATATATTCTTTGATTTTTCCATTTTTGACTTTGAAAAACCCATTAACCTGATTAACCATTAGCCTCGAGTCTGAATAAAATTGTATTTGCGTTACCCTCATAACTCCTAACTCATAACTCCTAACTTTTTCTAAGGCTTCAATCAACGCCCTGTATTCCGCATCGTTATTAGTGGCGCTTCCGATTGATTTTTTAAATTTAAAAATTTTTTTTCCATCAACATAACCAACTCCGCCGATTGCCGACGGACCGGGGTTGCCCTTGGATCCGCCATCGGTGTAGACCTTCAAAATCATAGACCAAATTATAATGCATAAATAAACAAATAAACAAATGAAGAAATAAATGAATAAATGATTAAATGTTTTAATTAATACATTTGATTATTTTTTTCATTTATTTGCTTATTTAATCATTCGTTAGTATTATTGATATTATGAAAACTAGACAGGGGCAAATTCTCCTAATCACCGTTATGTTACTTGCGACTGTTATGACTATTGTTTTGTCGATTTCTTTTAAGTCGGTCACAGAGACTCAAGTGACAAAGTTAGAAGAAAATTCGCAAAAAGCCCTGTCTGCAGCTGAGTCGGCGATAGATGTGGCTTTAAAGGAAAACAGCGCCAACAGTGCTATTACTTCTGTTACTCTCGGTTCGGGCTCATTGACATCAATTACCGAATTTTCCGGTAACGCCACGGTTGAATCATTAACATCAAAAACCTTTACCTCACCCAATATTCCAAAAGATGGCAGTTATACTTTTTATCTCGGTAATTACGATTTGACAACAAAAACTATTGTTGGCGCTTCAACAAATCAAAATATTACTTTATGTTTTGAGTCCGGTTCGACTAATCCGGCTATTGAAATAACTTTAGTAAAATCAAGCGGAGTAAAAAAATATGTAGTTGATGATCCTTCATCGTCTCGAATTGACAATGCCTCAGACGCCTCAACTATTCCCTGCTCCAATGGTTATGGTTTTTCCACAGAAATTCCAGGAACAGACATTGGCGCTGACAGCAAGTTTCTTTTAGTCCGAGTTCTTTATTCGTCTACCCGGCTGTTCTTTTCCCGCGCTACTGATTTTCCCATTCAAGGAAGAACAATTTCTTCTCAAGCCACATCCAACACCTCAACCGGAGTATCAAAAAAAGTCGTTCTTTTTCAGTCATATCCGCAGATACCGGGAGAATTTTTTACGACTACTTTCTAATTTGATAAATCCGACCAATCCAGACCAATACTACAAATACTACCAATAAATGAAAAAATAGTAAAATAAATTAATGAACTGCTTTTGAGTTTTTTATGTTAAAAAAATTTTTCTTTATCATTGTCTCAATAGCCGCGATCTTTGCTGCAATCGGCGGGATCACTTATGTAAAAAGAGAGTCTGTAGTATTGCCTCAAATACTTGAGCAATCAATGCTTAATTTTGCTCTAAAGGAAGAAGAAACAACAACAAAAACTCAGATACTCAAGGCTTTTCCAGAGAGAAAGTTTGTTTTAATAGATAATGGGTGGAATAAATTTATCTTTTCTCAAACATTTAAATATCCGCTGACCTTAAAGCAAAAATTGCAAGTTTCTAAATATGCTGTGCGAGTTTTAGTATCTCTAGATCCAGGGGATTATGTTAGTAACTCTTTAGACCAGATAGGAAATTACTCACCATTTTTAAATGTCATTCATCCTCATGAAACGCAGGCACTAGATTCCAGTAGAGAGTATATTTTAAAAGGCGGTCGTTCTATTTTTGGAATTAATAATCCTGAACAAAAAGATATTGAGCTAATATTAGAGTCGGCCATCGCAAAAGAAGCGTATAAGTTTCAACTACCCATAGAAACAAAGCAATCAGCGATACGCTTATTACAAGCACTTGATTCTACCTATCGTTACCAAAAAGAAAGGCTTGATGACCCACTCAATGATCTTGTTGTGGTAAAAATGGGCCCAAGATTATTTTCGAATGATAAGGGAGGAGGAACAATAAATCTTGATGAGATTTCAGGAACAAAAGAAGAATTGGGATTAGTCATTCTGCATGAAAAGCTTCATGTCCGCGCGTCTGATCTGTTCTATCAGAAGCACCCTTCACTGACGGACGATCAAATAGATTCGGCGTTAGATCGCGATTTACAAGAAATATCAGTAACCGCATTACAGTATTTATTAGCGAAAAAAATTGGATTACCGATTAGTTCTCTAGAAGAAGATGATTATTGGCAAGGGGCAAGAGATTTGCTGGTTATACTTGCTGAGTTGAAACAAAATAATCTCTTTGATTGGGAAAAGCAGAAAAATGATTTTTTACTCATGGCTGCAGAAGGAAACTTTAAGCCCATATTTCAGCAATATAGCCAAATAAGTAAGATCCCCGTCAATTCCCTTGAGTCGCATTTTGACAGACTGAGAGAAAAGTTTTTTCAGTCGTCTGATCAAGAGATATATTTCCAAACAATAGACACTTTTAACCAAGAAAGTGAGCAGTTAGGATTTACTAAAAAGTGGTCATCCCTGTTCTCAATTTAAACCTAGAAAAGAAATTTTTCTCATAGTTATTTATCCTTTTTAATTAGGTCAATTAGAATAATTAGGAATCTATCTTATTTATCTAACTTCTCAATTCTTCTTAGGTATTTTTCCTCCGTCCTGGGAGTAGAGGCAAGGAAAGCATCAATTAATTTGCAAGCTAATTCAAGAGGAGTATAATCGGCAGCTAAGGCTAAAATATTACAAAGATCATTTTCCCTAATGTGCTTAGCCTGGTCTTCATTCATAGCCACTCCGGCCCTAATCCCTTTAATTCGATTAGCGGCTATCGAGACCGCACAACCAGAACCGCAGATAACAATTCCCAAATGGTTATTCGGATTTTGCAGGACTGCTTGGGCGACTTTTTGGGAAAAATCTACCGCGTCGTCCAGTGAGTCATATTCATAAGGGCCCAAATCTTCAATCCGGATATTTTTTTCATGAAGATACTCAATAATGGCATTTTTAAGTTCAATCCCTCGATGGTCAGCACCGATGAAGAGAGTCATGATAAAATTATAACATGTTTTTTGATACTCATTGTCATTTAAATTTTAAAGCCTTTGATGAAGGAGTCAAAGAAGTTATTAATCGGGCTAATAAAGTTGGAAACGATCAGATTATTATTCCCGGAACTGATATAGAGACGTCAAAAAAAGCGATTAAGATTGCGGAAAAATATAAAGGCGTTTATGCGGCAGTTGGGATTCATCCGCACCACGTTTATGAATTTTTAAAAGCTCAGATTTCTGTTTTTTCAACCGCCTCACCCCAAAGGGGCCCCAGGCGATTGTCTCAAAAACAAAAATCTGCGCATTTCTTAAGCCAAGAACTTAAAAAAATAGAAAATTTATTATCTAATAAAAAAGTGGTTGCCATTGGCGAAGTCGGGATTGATCGCCATATTTATCAGAAAACAGTTTATAAAATTTATAAAGTTGAAGAAGAGTTTATAAAGTTACAAAAAGAATTTTTAAAAGAGCAAATAAAGTTAGCGATTAAGTATGACAAAAGCTTGATTTTACATAATCGGGAAGCTCGGGAAGATATTTTGGGAGTTTTAAGGGAAATGTGGGATAAAAAACTGGAAGGGCGGGCCGTTTTCCATTGCTGTGAACCGGATGTTGTAGGGACAATTCATGAATTGTCCTTACTCGAATTTGCCAAAAGCCACAAAATGTTTATTGGCGTTGATGGTGACATTGTTTACCATCGGGAGAAACAAGAATTCATTAAAACAGTTCCACTGGAAATGCTGGTGTTGGAAACAGATTCACCATTTTTATCGCCAATGAGACAGTATCCAAATGAGCCGAAAAATATTATTTTAATTGCTGAGCTTATTGCGAAATTAAAAAATATTCCTATTAAAAAAATTTCAGAGATAACGACGGAGAATGCGAGGAGGTTGTTTAAGGTCAGTCCTTCTTCGAAGGTCTGACCTTATATAGCAGATAAGATTTCTTGTTTGAATCTTTCCGGAGAAAAAAATTCTGATCTTTTTTTGGCCGCGGTACCAATTCTACTCATCAACGCTTTGTTAAAATAGATTTCATTAATTTTATCGGCGATGTTATGGGGATTTAAAGGGTTGGCAAACAAAGCTTGGTTGTTGGAAATTTCTTTAAGAACGGGGATATCAGAAAGTAGAGAAGGGCAAGAAAAATTGGCGGCTTCTAGGTAAGAAAAACCAAAGCCTTCAGCCCTTGAGAGCAGTAAATTGACTGAAGCTTGTTCATATAGTTTGAATAGTTCCGAATCAGGAATAAAACCGGCAAAAATGAAGCGTTTGTCGTCTTTTGTTTCGATTAAGAATTGTTGGAATTCGTGTTGCCATGGATTTGAATAAAGACTGTCTTTATTAAAGACAGTCTTTAATTTTTCAAATACCTTTCCCACAAACACACAATTGACATTGGCAATTTTTATTGCTTTTGCAAGGTTTACGAGATTTTTATTCCAGGTAGCATCGCCAACGTAGAGGTAAAAGTTAGAAGTTAAAAGTGAAAAGTCAAAAGTTGTTGTATTACTTTTTACTTTTGAATTTAATTTTTGAATTTTGACTTTTGAATTTTGACTTTCAAAAAACACTTTCGGTAAACACGGATATATAACTCTAATCTTTCCTTCTTCGATATGAAGAATATTAATAATATCTCGCTTTGAAGCTTCACTATCAGTAATTATTAGATCATAATTCCGTAAAGCATATTTGTTCAATAGTATATATATAGAACCTTTAATTCCGGGTGGGAAATGAGAAGGATATTTGAGGGGGATAAGGTCGTGGATTACCGCTATTTGTTTTTTGGCAACTCGATTTAAAGTTAAAGGTCGTTGTAAAAAATTAAAGAATGGGTTAATAAAGATTAGTTCATTGTTCCATTGATTCATTGTTAAATTGTTTGTGAAAGTCCATTCTGGAAAGTTTTCTTTAAGAATTTGGAGGTAGCGTCCGATGCCGCGGACAGCTGATTTTTTATCTTTCAAAGTTGGGTCATAGACAAAAACTTTTTGCATAGATTAATTTTATCACGAAATTATGATTTTATTTATACTGTCTTTATGTTACAATGTCTATTAATAGTTTTTTTAAAATTATGCCAGAATATCCAGTACGTCCGTTTGAAGAATTTGAAACACATATTAATGAGGAAACGGAAAAGGCTCGTCAAGAACTACCGACTTGGATAAACGATCTTACAGTTACAACGGTTGGCTGCGTTGATAGTTTAACAAAAAAAGGTTTAGTCAATCCGCCGGGAGGATTGATTTTCCTTTATCAGGAAGTTTTTGATAGTAGTAATGCTTTAGAAACATTTATTAAAACTAGAGCAGAAGCAGGTGTTACGGAAGGATCATTAATGGCTCACGAAAACTGCGGCTATATGCGCGTTGTTCTTGGATTGGATGAGTTAAGAAGCCATACAAATATGATTCATCAGGCGCAACAATATTTAGATCAATTAAATAAACGATATCACACTAATTTTCAAACGATGGTGGAAAATCAAGGTTCAGCGGAGCCTTATATGAGAAAATAAGATTGATAAAAAGTTTGATTACAAAATTGTCTGTGATGAAATTCCAATCGAAGTTTAGTAAAATCTTCATAAATGAAACTTCAGAAAAAAATTCCTAAAAACGTTTTTATTCTTGGATTAGTTTCTTTTTTTAATGATATGGCCTCCGAAATGGTTTACCCGATTGTCCCGATTTTTTTAACGACCGTTTTGAAAGTGTCAACACCGATTGTTGGACTGATAGAAGGAATTGCCGAGGCGACGGCGGCCATAGGAAAATTTATCTTTGGATATTTGTCAGACAAAATCGGTCAGAGAAAACCTTTTGTCGTCAGCGGCTATAGTTTTTCCACGATTTCAAAAGTTCTGATCGGTCTCTCCAACGTCTGGCCACTGGTTTTGTTAGCCCGATTCATAGACAGACTGGGTAAGGGAGTGCGAACAAGTGCCCGAGATTCTTTGCTTTTACAAAACACGACAAAAAATAATAAGGGTTTTATCTTTGGTTATCATCGGGCATTTGATTCGGCCGGAGCCGTAATTGGTCCAATCATCGGCCTAATCTTAATTTATTTCTTCAAAGAAAATCTCCGCTTTGTTTTTTATTTTGCCGCGATTCCGGGAATAATTGGTGTGCTACTATTAATATTTTTTGTGAGAGAAAAAGCTCGAGATCAAAATATGACTCGGAGTCCCGATTTTTCGACCGCCTCACCCCAAAGGGGCCCCAGGCGATTGTCTCAAAACGGGTCTCCTCGTCACTTAAAAGACTTTGCTGACAGTTTCTCCCTTATTTGGAAAAATAAAAAATTATCATTATTTTTTATTGCCAGTGTTATTTTTTCCTTAGGTAATAGTTCTGATGCATTTTTGATTTTACGAGCCAAGAATCTTGGATTAACAACAGTGCTCGTTGTTTTAACCTATGTTTTATACAATCTTTCCCAGACAATTTTTGCCACACCTTTAGGAAAACTGTCTGATAAAATCGGGGCGAAAAAAGTCTTTGAAGGAGGGTTATTAATTTTCTCCGCGGTCTACTTTTTCTTTGGTTTTATCAAAAATCCGATCTTTTTTTGGTTGCTGTTTCCAATTTACGGAGTTTACATTGCGGCGACTGACGGTGTTTCTAAAGCCTATGTTTCGGAATTTATCACGGAAAAAGAGTCAGGTAGTTATTTTGGTTTATATCAGATGGTAATTGCGGTTAGTTCTTTTTTCGCTTCCTGGTTTGCTGGGATTTTGTGGTATAAAATCAATCCGGCAATGACTTTTTATTATGGTAGCCTGATGGCACTATTGGCCTTTTTGATTTTAAGTTATGGTAAACTGTTTAAGAAAATATGATCCTTGGACCGAAAAAATTACTCGAATTGGTTAGAAAAATTAAATTAGTTGAAAATCTTGATAAACGGGAGTTAACTACCCCGGAAGGAGCGGGTTTTGATATAAGACTCGGCGAGGTTCATAAACTGGATGGCGGAAAGGCATATTTAGGCTTGACCCATCGCGAAACTCCAAAAGTAAAGACAGTTGCAAAATATGATGAAAAAAAAGTGACCTCAATAACGATCAAACCAAGACAATTTTTCTTATTATCATCTATCGAAACCTTTAATATTCCTTTAGATATCACGGTTAATTTCAAACCAAGAACGACAACTTTTAGGTCAGGTCTAATTATTCGTACGGGGAATGTAGCCCCCGGTTACCATGGAAAAGTCACCTTTGCCGCCGTCAATGGGGGAACAGTGCCTGTGACGATGGAACTTGGATGCCGTTTTGCCCACGCCCAGTTTTATCAAGTTGAAGGCGGAGGAACGCAGTATAAAGGCCAATGGCAGGGAGGAAGAGTGACGACGAGGAAGAGGGAACGACAGATCTAATTTTTAATTTTAAAAGATTAAATATTAAATGTTAAATAAACTGTTAAAGATTAAACTTTTAAACAATAAAAAATATTTAATATTTAACTGTTTAATATTTATTTAACCTTTAACCTTTAAGATTTAATATTTTCTCTGATGTTAATTAGAACTTTCAAACAGGCAGAACAATTTCTCGCTCTTCACATTCCTAATAATTTTCAACAAAGGTTTCCAGGAGGGTTAGGCTTAAAAAGAGCCAAATATTTTTTACATCTTCTAGGGCGACCGCAAGAAAAATTAAAAATCATCCATGTGGCCGGCACTTCAGGTAAAGGCTCAACCTGTTATCTAATCAGCTCTCTTTTAGCATCGCAAGGATTTAAAGTTGGCCTTCATCAATCACCTCATTTAACCGATGTGACGGAAAGATTTCAAATAAATAATCAGATTATTTCAAAAGAAGAACTCGTTAATTATTTAAATAAAATTATTCCAATGGTTAACCTGGTCGGCAAAACATTTCATGGCTCTTTAACATATTTTGAAATTTTGATCGGTCTGGCTTATTTAATTTTTTATGAAAAAAAAGTTGATTATGTGGTAATGGAAACAGGATTGGGTGGTTGGTTTGACGCAACTAATGTTGTTGAAAGACCTGATAAATTAGCAGTTTTGACCAAAATAGGTTTGGACCACGCCAATATTTTAGGGAAAACTATCGAAGAAATTGCTTTACAAAAGGCAATGATTATCAATAACAAAAGTCAGGCGATTTCTATTAAACAAGTTCCAGAAATAGAGAAAGTTATTAAGGAAGTTGCGGAAAATAAGATGGCGAAGTTAATGTTTGTTAGGGTGTCAAGTAGAGACGTGATTAATCACGTCTTTACCAAAAACCTGGGTTTAATCGGTGAGTATCAAAAAGAAAATGCTGTATTAGCGTTGGGAGTAGTCAATTTTCTAAGCCTGAGAGATGGGTTTATTATCGACCAAAATAAAATAAAAAAAGTTTTTGAGACGGCAAAATTTCCTGGAAGATTTGACATAAAGAAAATAAAAAATAAAACGATTATTTTTGACGGCGCTCATAATCCGCAAAAAATGGAAGCGTTTTTGGGAGCGCTAATTCAAAGATATCCTGATAAAAAATTTAATTTTTTATTAGCTTTCAAAAAAGGTAAAGACTATCAAAATATGTTGAAAATAATAATTCCTTGGGCGGACTCAATCATTCTAACCAGTTTTTTTACGAAAAATCAAGATATGATTAATCTGTCCGAAGAGCCAGCAATCGTTGGCCAACAATTACAAAAAATCGGCTTTAATAATTTTGAAATTAATCCATCTTTGAAAAAAGCTTGGAAAGAAATTTTAGAGAAAAAGGAACCGATTGTAGTGACGGGGTCGTTGTATTTGGTAGGAGAGATTTATAGGCTAATAAAAAGTAAATAAGTAGTATAATTTTTAAAGATTAAATCTTAAATGTTAAATAAACTGTTAAAGATTAAACAGTTAAACATAAAAACGTTTAATATTTAATTGTTTAATATTTTTTTAACCTTTAACCTTTAAGATTTAACATTTTCTTATGAATACAGGCGAGCAGCAATATCTCGATCTTCTCAAAGACATCCTCAAAAACGGCGTGAAAAAACCGGTCTGGGGAAATCCTGAAGTTTATATCAAAGGCGTTTTTGGCCGTCAGATCAGATTTGATCTGCAAAAAGGTTTCCCTTTGCTGACAACAAAAAAAGTTTTTATGCGGGGGATCACTCATGAATTACTTTGGTTTTTGAGAGGCGACTCAAACATTAAATATTTAGTTGACAATGATGTTCATATTTGGGATGAATGGGGGTACGAACGATACAAAGTTAAAAGTGAAAAATTAAAAGTTAAAAGTTTGTTAACTCAAGAGCAATACGTTGAAAAAATAAAACAAGATAAAATGTTTGCAAAAGAATATGGAGATTTGGGGCCGGTGTATGGTGTTCAATGGCGCCGATGGCCCTCCGATGGAAGAAGATCGGTTGATCAGCTGGGTTGGGTGATCAATAAATTGAAAGATCCAAAACAAAGATTCAGAAAACATCTAATTGTCTCGGCCTGGAATCCGGCTTACATCTATGAAATGGCTCCGAGCCGGGAAAAATCAGTCATCTTACCTCCCTGTCACACGATGTTTCAATTTAATGTTTTAGGAAACCGGCTAAATCTTCAACTTTATCAACGTAGTGCTGATATTTTTTTGGGTGTGCCATTTAATATCGCCTCTTATTCATTACTGTTACTTTTAGTTTCTCAAGTAGTCGGCATTAAACCCGGTGATTTCGTCCACACTTTCGGCGACGTTCATACTTATTCAAACCATCAAGACCAAATTAAAGAACAGCTAAAAAGAAAGCCCCGACCTTTTCCGACAGTTAAACTAAATCAGAAAATAAAAAACATCGATGATTTTAAATTTGAAGATATTGTTATAGAAAACTATGATCCTTACCCGCCGATTAAAGGAGAAGTTACTGTTGTTGGTGGGTTTTAATTAAGGTCCGTCCTTATAAGGACGGACCTTATAAGGAATGTCCTTATGATAAATATAATAGCTGCAATAGGAAAAAACCGTGAACTGGGAAAAGATAATAAACTTCTTTGGCATATTCCTGAGGACTTCAAAAGGTTTAAAACATTAACATCTGGGCACATTGTCATTATGGGGAGAAAAACTTATAAGTCAATCGGAAAGCCATTGCCGAATAGAATAAATATTATTGTGACGAGAAATCGATCCTGGACAGCCTTAGGGTGTACAGTTTGTTATTCAATGGAAGAAGCCCTTCGACTCGCTTCGCTCGCTCAGAGTAAACAATCAAAAGAAATTTTTATCATTGGCGGGGCGGAGATTTATAAACAGGGGATACAATATGCAGATAAACTTTATCTGACTTTGGTAAATCAAGAGTATCCTGAGGCTGATGCTTTTTTCCCCGACTATTCAGAGTTTAAAAAGATTATTTTTGAAGAGAATTATACTTTAGGTGAGATTCAATTTAGATTTATTAATCTCATAAAATAATTTGTGTTATTATTTATCTAATGGACAACTTCACTCCCTTAAAAACTGAGAATCCGCCAGCCGGCGGAAAAAAAGCTAATAGATTTTTGATTATCGGAAACATATTTTTGGTGATGGTGTTAATTTTTATAACAAGTTTTTTATTAAAAGATAAGTTAATTTCCACTCAACAAAAAGCCGTTGTTCTATTACCAACCCGGACTCCGACTACAACCAGAGCGCCGACCCCAACCCCATCCAAAACACCAACACCAACGGTGACAATGACGCCAACAAAAAAGATAAGTCTGTTCCCTACAATAAATCCAACGGTGACGCTACAGCCAACGGGACAGATAAATCTGACCCCTACGGTGGCACCAACGGAAATTGTGATTGCTAAAATATCAACATCGCCAACGGCAGTCGTCAGTCTACCAAAGACCGGGACTATAAAGTCATTTATTTATATAGTTCCGGCCCTAATTATATTAGCAGGATTGATATTATAAATTCAAAAATTATTATGGCAAAAATAAAAACTGAAGGAACTGATTTCGGATCAATGTTTGGAAAATTAGAAGTTACTTTAGAAGAATATTTAGGGACTAAAGCGCCCCAACTTCCTAAAGCTTGGAAGGAAGTATTGGTAAAGTTCGCTCCATATTTGGCGATTGTTGCTGTTGTTTTTGGTATTTTGGGATTTTTAGCACTAATTGGACTAGGAGCCTTTATGGCGCCTTTAGGATTAGTTGGAGGAATGATGACGGGCCGGCCATTTTTAGGTTTTAGTTATATTGTTAATGCAATATTTTTAGGAATGATGGTCTTGCTTGAAGGTCTAGCCATTCCCGGACTGTTTTCCCGGTCAAAAAAAGCCTGGACTTTTCTTTATTGGAGCGCTTTAATTATCGTTGTCCAAAATATTTTAAGCTTTGAAGTCGGCGGGTTAGTCATCGGCGGTTTTTTATCTTTATATTTTCTTTTCCAGGTAAAAGAGTACTATAAATAAGTTCATAAAGTTTATAAAGTTCGTAAAGTTATAAAGTAGAAAAAGCAAAAGCGAGACGCTTAATTTTTTACGACTTGGGATTTCCCCTTGGGGGAGGGTTCCCACGGAGTAATAAAATTTAGTGACGAGCTTTAACTTTTGAAGAAATGAGAAATAGTACATCTTCCATGTTATTATATTAGGATGAATTTGGATAAATATGACTATTTTTTGCCCAAAAAAAATTTAGCTTTAAAACCTGCTATTCCCCGCGATTCATCCAAACTTTTTGCTTATAACACAAAAACCGATGAGATCATCTTTGATCATTTTTATAATCTGGATAAATATCTGTCAAAAGATTCTTTTCTAGTTTTAAATAATACTAAGGTTTTGCCAGCTCGAGTGACGATGAAGAAAAACAGTGGTGGGAAAATGATCGCTCTTTTTTTAGTTAATGAAATTAAAAATAATATCGTTTCAGTCCTCGTTGATAGAAAAATAACCATTGGGGAAAAGATATATTTTGATAAAGAATTTTTTTTGGAAATTATCAATCAAAAAGAACATATCTTTGATCTGGAGTTCAATTTTAGTCGAGAAAAATTATTTGATCTTTTGAAAAAATACGGCACGATGCCAATTCCGCCTTACTTAAAAAAAAGTCCCTTATCAAAAAATGATTTGATAAAGAAATATCAAACGATTTTTGCAAGGAAGAAAGGCTCGGCGGCGGCTCCGACCGCCTCACTTCATTTCACCGATAGAGTATTTAAAAAGTTGGATAAAAAGGGAATTGAGCGGCTATTTATTACTCTTCACATCGGTCTTGGGACATTTGCCCCAATTACTGATGAAAATATTAAGCAAAAAAAACTTCATCAAGAATATTTTGAAGTTGACGAAGAAACCCTTCGATGTATTGATACATCGAAGCAAGAGGAGAAGAAACTGGTGGCGGTGGGGACGACGGTGACGAGAACTCTTGAATCGAGAGCTCGATACCGAAAATTTTTTGACGGAAAACAAAAAACCCTGCCTGCCGGCAGGCAAGGCGCAAAAAATTTGGTATCTTCGCTCTCAAGAAACATTCAAGGAAAGACAGATTTATTTATATTTTCTCCATACAATTTCAAAATGGTTGACGTTTTAATTACTAATTTTCACTTGCCGAAATCATCCTTAATGATGCTGGTGGAAGCGTTTTTACAGTTTAAAGGAGCAAAAAAAAGTTTGGTTGAGCTGTATAATGTGGCTATTAAAAATGATTTCCGTTTTTACTCATTTGGTGATGCGATGTTAATTTTATGAATAAATTTTTTTCAGTTAAACATTTTTCCCGCCTTCGCCAAGGCTTCGGCGGGCAAGCAAAAACTTCTAAGGCTCGTTTGGGCGAAATTATCACTTCTCATGGCGAGATTAAAACACCGGCATTTATTTCGGCGGCGACTAAAGGAACGATTAAATCTTTATCATCTCAGTTGATTAAGGAAATTGGAATTCAAGCGGGGTGCGTCAACACCTATCATTTAGTGACACATCCGGGGGCGGAGATTATTGGAAAAGCGGGAGGAATACATAAATATTCGCAGTTAAATATGCCTTTGATGTCCGATTCTGGCGGGTTTCAAGTCTTTTCGTTAGCAAAAGATAGTAAAACTCGACACCATGTTTTTTCGACCGCCTCACCCCGCCAAAGGCGGGGCCCCAGGCGATTGTCTCAAAAACAGGTGTCTTCGTTTTCCAACGTGACAAGAAAGGCTAATATTCGTGGGGACGAACAGCCATTATTGGTAAAAATTTCCGAGGACGGAGTGAAGTTTCGCTCGACTTTTGATGGAGAGTTGATTGAGTTTACGCCGGAAAAGTCAATGGAGTATCAACGTCAGATTGGCGCGGATATTAATATGGCCTTTGATGAATGTACTTATTATCCAGCCACTTATGAGTATGCGGAAAAGGCGATGGAAAGAACGCATAAGTGGTTGCTTCGATGCATCAAATATAAAGAAAGCTCGATACCGAAATTTTTTGACGGAAAACAAAAAACCCTGCCTGCCGGCAGGCAAGGCGCAAAAAATTTGGTATCTTCGCTTTCCAAAAATCAACAATATCTTTACGGCGTTATCCAAGGTGGGACATTTGAGGATTTAAGAAAAAAATCAGCTGAGTTTGTGGTTTCTCAAAATACTCCGGGAGTAGCGATTGGCGGCGTTTCTGTTGGTGAATCAAAAAAGGAAATGCGAGATCAAGTCAGATGGGTGAGTAATTACTTACCAAAAGACCGACCGGTGCATTTGCTTGGGGTCGGGCAGATTGATGACATTATTGATTTAGTGAAATATGGAGTTGATACTTTTGATTGCGTTGAGCCAACACGTTTAGCTAGAATGGGAAGGATTTATCAAGTAAAAAAGGCTCAATGTCAAAATTTTTTGTCTCCGGTGGGAGTGGGAGTTCCATCTCGCCTTGATTACAATATTGATATTTCAAAAAGCATCTATAAATCCGACCTCTCACCTATTGATGAAAGTTGCAACTGTTACGTTTGCGCAAACTTTACTAAATCATACCTGCATCATTTATTTAAACAGCGAGAAATTCTCGGATATACTTTGGCGACGTATCATAATTTATGGGTGATGGAGAAATTGTTTGAAAAAATTCGAGAAATGATCGGTAACGACTTAATTTAAAATATTTTGTAGGCTTTATTGAAAGTCTCAAAGTCAACTTCTTTTTTGCCTTCCAACTGGACTTTTTTAATAATTAATTTTCCGTTAACCAATTCTAAATCAGTGATTTTGAGACGTTTAATCTCATCCAACCTCGTAGGTTGTATTGACTTGATTATTGTCCAGATACCAGGCCAAGGATATAACCCCCGAAACAGGTTATATAATTTTTCGGGGGAATTTTCAATTCTCAATTTTAAATTTTCAAACTCGATAAAGCCATCTTGTTTGGTGAGTTTTTTTGTATAAGTGGATTGTTTATGGTTTTGAGCAATGAAGGGCTCGTTTCTAAATTTTTTGTCTCCGATGGGAATCCTCCCCACGCCTTCGGCGGGGGTGTCCCAAGTCGCAAAAAATTTAGTAGGCTCGCCCGCCAATATTTTCTTAAACATTCCGTAAGCAAGATTTGTTAATTTCTTTTCCAAATCCGGCCGTTTATCGGTTTTCTTTATTGTTAAACTTTGTTGAGCCACAATTGGGCCGTGGTCAATCTCTTCATCCATTTTTATTATGGTGATACCGGTTTTTTCATCGCCATTTATTAAAGGAGTGGCCATAGGGGATGGGCCGCGGTATTTGGGAAGTAGAGACGGGTGAATGTTCCAGAAACCATATTTTGGTAATTTTAAAATTTCTTTGGGAATAAGTTCACCGAAAGCATAGACTAGAGCAAGATCTAATTTAGGAATTTCTAATTTCCAACTTCTAATTTCTAATGAATTTTCAATGTTTAAATTTTTAAATTCAAAAACGCGAAGTTTATATTTATTTGCAATTTGTTTTACTGATGTTGGTGCCAAAATTCGTTTCCGGCCCACTGGTTGATCGGGTTGGGTAAAAATAAATTTTACTGCAATCGGAAGACTTTTATCCAATAAGATTTTTTCTAAAAAATCAGCCGAGAAATTCGGCGAGCCGAAGTAGGCTAATTTAATATTTTTCATACCTAATCAATATTGCCGGTGCGGTGGCGTCTTCTTTAACTTCAAGTCCAACGGGAAAAGTAAATTTCAGTCCCCATTTTTTACTTTTATAGCCTTTGTATTTAACCGGAGTTGGCGTTGGTGGTTTGGGAGTTGGAGTAATACTTAAAAGATAATTAACTACTTTATTATTTTTCTCGACATTTTGTCCATAGCGGACTCCAAGAATAAAAATCAAAATGAGAATCATGACAAAAAGAAAAACGTAAGACTTTGTTTTCATGTAAAGATTATAACAAATTAATAACCTTTCTTTTAGCAGCGAATGAGCCTATACAACTGACGCAGTTGGATAGGTCTGGCATAGTCGTTCTTATGCATCGATTCGGTGTTTTGACGGGCGGAATTGACCTTCCATAGATCTTCTGTTCCACAAAGGAATACCAGGTGCAGCCCTCTTTACAGGATTTTGCACCTGAATGAAAAGGTTTGCGGATAAGGAAACTCGTTGGGAAGTTTTTCGCTTTGATGAAGAAGGTATCACAGGTGTTTGGAGGAACATATCTTTAAATATGATATTAATTTTTTCTCCCTGACCTACGGTAAGCAAGTCAAAAGTTTTGCCGTTCCCGTAAAACATTTGACTCATTTTATTTTTCACATCCAGCTCATAATTGACAGCGTCAAATGCATAAGGTGCGCTTGTATTTGAGATACGCATTAACATAAGAAAAAAGAAAAATTTCATTTCCTGTTCTCTTGCTCCTCCATCTTTCATAGTAATAAATCCGTCGTTCAACCCTCGTCTGAGCATCGAGCCGTAAAGAAGGTCAAATGCTCCCTTGGCATCATCTGTTTGCATCATTTTAATGGCATTTTGCATCTCTGTTTCTGTTGTGAGTGCGTGACGAACAAAGTTAATACCAGGTTGGATTGGATCATTGGTTCTCTCTCTTGTCAGGAGATCTGTTTTCCCCTTTCTTTCGATTAGGTAATCGAGAATTGAATGAGAAAATAACTCTTCTAAGCTGCCTGTGACTGGTATAAGTTGTTGTTCACCAGATGATGTGTTTAATCCAATGACATCTGTAGTTAATCCAGGATTTTCATAGCGTGTAGTCGGATAAACTGTGGTATTTATTTTCCAACCTTCATCGGTAAAGCTGAAGAGCGGCGTTGATCGATCTGCTGGCTTAGGATCTTTTGCGTTGCATAAGTGAGTAAATTCATGTGCTACATCTAGTATGTCCTGCTCAATGGCTTGATCAACTGAAAGGTCTGCATGAGAAACCAAACCAATTTTCATTGGATCTTGTGGTGTTTTTCCGGGTATTACAAAGGCGTCTTGGACAACTCCCGGAGCTATGTAAATTTTAGGTACTCGATAGAGTACAACAGGAGGAAAAACACACTCGGTGTCCGTAAAAAATTCCCCTGCTGATGTAATAAGCCCATTGGATTCTCCAGGTGATAAAGGCACTAATTGATCAGGAGTTAATCCGGGTGGAAGTGGAAAAGTTGGGGTAGAGAGTACTTCTGTGGGGACTAAGGTTGCTGCAGCAGGACTACTACATGCTGTAAATAATAAACTTACTGCAAGAAGACCTAAAGTCAACTTTGTTCGTGGCGAGCAACCTTCCTTTCTTTTATACATAGGAAAGGTTAATTATAGCTGATTTTTCTTCAAACACCACGACGCTATAGGTTAATACCATTCAACTGAAGCATTTTCCTGAATTTATTTCTTTTTTGCCAATCTTTGTGCTAATTTATCTGCATGATCATGAATACGCTTGTCATGTTCTGACATTCTATCTTTTCCAGGAGCATCGACAAATGTTCTTATTTCTTCGGCGGTTAGATTTGGATTCAATGGAATCACAGATGCTCCTATTTTTTGGTTCCGAAGATTCCTAACAACATGAACATTTGAAACATCTTCAGGGGCTTTATTCATATGTTTTACCTCATGATCGGCCAATTTAGCAATTTTAGCTCTACTTCCGTGTCCTTCTTTTAAAGTACGTTCTAATAAACGCCTCGCTTCTTTAAGTGTTGCAGGATCTCTTTCCATAACTATAAAAGCTGGGTCTTGTAAAATCCGTTGTCGTTTTCCATCGATCATTACCTCACTTAGTATAACGTTTCCTGGTAATGGAATGACTGTCGGGACTTGCGATTCTTCCTCTGTGCTAATACGAGTTAAAACTACTGGTGTACCTTTTCTTCTCCTAAGAGCCCTTAATCCTCCAAACAACATCGCACCAATTCCTAATATTGAAGCACACAATGTTCCAAACACTACTCCCATGTTTCCATTATTTATTAGTGCTTCCGTTCCCTGTGTTTGCGGTGTTGCAATTGGTACTGATGTTTGAGTTTGCATTGGTGCTGAAGAAGCGGTTGGCGTAGAATTATTTTTTAAATTTCCGCAAGTGTCTGGAATAATCAGTCCTCCTTCTGGGAGAAGCACCTTTCTTGCAGAAGATGATATCTTTGAATCAGCCGGTTCTGGTTGTAAATTTGAACGGTTTTTGTTCGTTATATCATCTGCACAAAACGCTGCTGCTAAAGGATCTAAATTTTCATTATTTATTTGTTCAAAAGCATTAACAACATCTCCAACGTTAATATCTAGCATTATTTTATTTGGTTGATCTGCAGGAAACTCATAAGCTCTTACGCCTTTGTCTGTTGGTATGAATGTTAAAACAATGCCAGTGCTGGGGACTAGAGCGGTGATGGGTGGAGAAGGTTTTTGACAGGCTCCTAGTGCCACAACAACTAAGGCAAGCATCAACCTTGGCAATGGTTTTAATTTATTAGGGTTTAAGGGTCGATGTTGTGCCTCAAAATTAGACATATTTGATATGGGCATTATACACTATAGGATAACAAAGAGCAACTTGACTTGACAAAGTAAATAAGCATTGTATACTTGAACCAGATCCTCCTAAGTAAGGAGATGAATTGAATCTTTTTCTCTACGCAATTTAAATCAAGGGACCCCCGACTGAATCGGGGAAAAGACGATTTCCTTGATGAATTTTTTCATCAGGGGGCGTCTAACCCATTCTGTTTTAAGGGAAAAAGACCAAAGCACCCTTTTAATGGAGGATCTCTAGTTCCTCAAAGAAATTTTCCCCTCACTATTTAGTCTATGGTAGTATTAAAAAAATCTAAAATAGGGACGGACCCTAAAGGGTCCGACGCTTATGACTCACCGCTTGATGTCTCGAAACTAATTGCAGGAGTTGAGTCTAAACCTATTATGCCGGTAGTGGATAAACCTATTGTGACTGTTAAGCCTAATTTACCGGCCCAAAGGTACGATGTTCCGGTTGAAGAAAGATTAAAAGAGGATTTGAAGATTAGCTATCAAGCCAAGGGGGTTTTGGATATTACTTTTGGCGGTTATGGGTTTTTAAGACAAAACTATGTCTTAAGTCCGGACCATGATATCTATGTTTCTACCTCTCAAATTCGGAGATTTTGGTTGCGTCGTGGAGATGAAGTAGAAGGTTTGGCTCGTCCACCAAAAGCGGGCGAAAGATTTCATTCCCTGCTTCTTATTAAAAAAATCAACGGCATGGAGATGACGGAAGAGCAAAGCGCTAAAAGAAAAGACTTTGATAAATTAACCTCGCTTCATCCCAACCGTCAGATGAAACTGGAGACAACCAAGGATGTTTTGTCAACGCGGATTATTGATCTGATCTCGCCGGTTGGTTTTGGTCAGCGAGCCTTAATTGTTTCTCAACCAAAAGCAGGTAAGACGACTTTCTTAAAAGAGATGGCCGAGGCAATTGGGACCAACTATCCGAAAGCCTATTTAATGGCGATTTTAATTGGAGAGCGGCCGGAGGAAGTGACGGAAATAAAACGGTTTATTAAAGGTGAAGTGGCTGCATCCAACTTTGACGAGTCACCGCGTCAACAGATTAAGGTGGCTAATTTAGCACTCGACAGGGCACGAAGATTAGTAGAAGTTGGACAGGACGTGATTATTCTTTTGGATTCGGTCACCAGATTAGCCCGGGCTTTGAATCTGTCGGTTACCAATAGCGGCCGAAGTTTATCAGGAGGATTCGATCCATCAGCTCTGTATCCGGCCAAAAAATTCTTAGGAGCGGCCCGCAACTGCGAAGAAGGCGGTAGCTTAACGATTGTTGGGACAGCTTTAATCGGGACCGAGTCCCGGATGGACGATCTGATCTATGAAGAGTTAAAAGGGACCGGCAACATGGAGATCCATTTAGACCGCAAATTTGCTGATAGAAGAATATTTCCGGCCATCGATGCGGAAAAATCCGGTACCCGCCATGAGGAGCTTTTGTTTGATCGAGAGACGATGAATAAAGTTAATACTTTACGAAGAATGCTTAATCTTTTAAACGGAGAAGAAAGATTAACCGCGCTGACGGAAAAACTAACCAAAACGAAAAATAATCAGGAATTCTTAGACTCCTTAAGTAAAGGCGTGTAATTGATACGTTAAATAACTACTTTGATATGGTGTTTTTGGGAACTACAGGTCTATAAATTGTTAAATCTTAAAGGTTAAAGGTTAAAGGTTAAAGGTTAAATAAATATTAAACAGTTAAATATTAAATATTTTTTATTGTTTAACAGTTTAATCTTTAACAGTTTATTTAACATTTAATATTTAATCTTTTAAAATTAATATTTTCCTCTTGACATTCCTAACTCGCATACTCTATACTACTATCCAGTATGGTAAGAAAAGTCAAAAGTTAAAAATCAAAAGTCAAAAATGGAAAACACACGAAAAAGGATAAACAGAATAATCGGACAGTTGAGAGGAATAGAGAAAATGCTTATTAATAAAAGAGAATGCTCTGATGTGCTTCAGCAGATTTCGGCGGTTAAAAAAGCGATTGACGGACTGGCAGAAGAAATAGTAACATCTGATATATGTAAATTGATACCAAACGAGGACGCAAATAAGATAGAACGCATGGTGGAGAGGGCCATTAATTTATAAATTTCTAATTTCTAATTAACCTAATTTCTAAAAAAAACCCAAATCCCAATGATCAAAAATTGGGAAATTGGATATTATTTAGGTCAATTAGAGTAATTAGGTCAATTAGGTTTAATTATGACTGAGAATGTGATTGTCATCGGCGGTGGGCCGGCAGGACTATCTGCCGCTGTTTATTTAGCGCGAGCTAATCTTAACCCTTTGGTTTTTGCCGGATCGCCGCCTGGTGGTCAGCTTACCTTAACTTCGGAAGTAGAGAACTATCCGGGATTTGAGTCAATTCTCGGCTCCGAATTGATTGAAAAGATGCGAAATCAGGCAAAGAAATTTGGAGCAAGGATTATGGATGAAAATGTGCTGAAGGTTGATTTTTCAAAAAGGCCATTTGAAATTTTTAAAACTCAGGTTTCTGTTTTTTCGACCGCCTCACCCCAAAGGGGCCCCAGGCGATTGTCTCAAAAACAAAAACCCTCGTTTCCTTCAGAAACCGCAAAAAATTTGTCACCTTCGCCCATAACGTCAAAATCTATCATTATTGCCACCGGTGCGAAGGCTTTATGGTTAAACCTTCCTTCTGAAACCCGTTTACGCGGTAAAGGTGTGTCGGCTTGTGCGACCTGTGATGGCTTTTTTTTTCGTGATAAAACGGTAGCCGTGGTTGGGGGAGGAGATACGGCCTTGGAGGAAGCTTTGACCTTGACAAAGTTTGCTAAAAAAGTATATATTATTCACCGGCGCGACTTTTTTCGTGCCTCAAAGATTATGCAAGACCGAGTATTTGCTAATAAAAAAATATCTGGGATTATCTGGAATGCGACCGTCGAGGAGATATTGGGAGAAAAACGGGTGGAGGGAATTAAAATAAAGACTGTCTTTGTCCAAAGACAGTCTTTATTAAAACTCGATGGTGTGTTTGTGGCAATTGGACATAAACCAGACACGGATTTGTTTAAAGGGCAGGTGAAGATGGATGAGAAGGGATATATAAAGATTTTAGAAAAAAGATCAACATCGGTAAAGGGGGCTTTTGTTGCTGGTGATTGCGCTGATCCATATTATAGACAGGCGGTAACGGCAGCGGGAACAGGAGTTGAAGCGGCTTTAGAGGTGGAGCGATGGCTAGAAATAGAATAAGCGTTATAATAATTATAATTTTTATAATCTTTATATGAACCAAGGACTAAAGATGCTTGAGTCGGCCCAAGCACTAATTACAAAAACTGCCGAAAAAATGAAGTTGGACGGAGAAATAATCAAACGTTTGATTGAGCCAGAATTTGCTCATGAATTTGCTTTGACCATCACGATGGACAGTGGCAAAAAAAAGGTTTTTAAGGGTTGGAGAATTCAACATAACAGTGCTCTTGGACCATACAAGGGTGGAATCAGATTTCACCCGGAGACAGTCCGCGAAGAAGTCCAGGCTTTAGCGACTTTAATGTCTATCAAATGTGCGGTCGCCGGTCTACCTTATGGTGGAGCAAAGGGTGGAATTATCGTTGACCCGAAACAACTGTCAAAAGGAGAATTAGAAAAACTATCTCGTGCATTTGCGGCCAAAATTACCCATGTAATTGGAGTTGACGTTGACGTACCGGCTCCTGACGTTAACACGACCCCACAAATCATGGCCTGGATGATTGATGAGTATCAAAAAATAGTCGGCTATAAAAGCCCGGGAACCTTTACCGGAAAACCAGTTGCGATTGGTGGAAGTTTAGGTCGAACTGAGGCAACCGGACGAGGCGGTTTATTTGTTTTGCTTGCCCTTCTTGCAAAACAAAATGAAAAATTAAAAATGAAAAATGAAAAATTAACCGTGGCCGTCCAAGGTTTTGGCAACGTCGGTTATTATTTTGCCAAATTAGCCGAGGTAGAGGGTTTTAAGATTGTGTCTGTTTCCGATTCAAAAGGCGGAATTTACGTCAAAGACGGGCTTTCGGTTGGAACCACGATGAAATGTAAGAAGGAAAAGGGAATGGTAGCTGGTTGTTATTGTCGTGGGTCGGTCTGTGATCTCAAATATGGTCGACCGATCAGCAACGAAGAGCTACTGGAGCTGTCGGTTGATATTCTGGTGCCGGCTGCCCTTGAAAATGTCATTAATTACCAGAATATGAAAAAGATTAAAGCAAAGATTATTTTAGAATTGGCCAATGGTCCAATCACCGAGGAAGCCTACGAATATTTAAGTAATAAAGGCGTCGTCATCATTCCTGATGTCTTGGCTAATTCCGGTGGGGTGATCGTTTCTTACCTCGAATGGGTTCAAGGTAGACAAGGATATTGGTGGAGTGAAGAGGAGGTTAATAAAAAATTGAAAGAAATGATTGAGCGAGCTTTTGAAGCAATCTGGGACAAATCAGTTGAGAAGAAAATGCCTTTGAAACAAGCAGCTTTTGAAGTGGCGATTGAGAGAATTACATCGGCGATGGTGTAATTAGGGATATATAAAAGCTCGGTACCGTATTTTTTCGACCGCCACACCCCAAAGGAGCCCCTGGCGATAGTCTCAAAAATAGGTATCCGAGCTTTTTCTGATATAATAGAAGTCTATTTTATGAAGGAAATAGGCGAATTTACTGTCTTTCTAAAAGACTATTTTTTCTCCCGGCTAATTAGCGCCGGCCGGGTTTTTGAAAGTATAAAAGATCTCATCGTTGCCTTTTTGATTGTCAAGCGAGGTAAATATTCTTCGTCTTTTTTAAACACTTCTTTTTTGATGATTGTGGCGGCGGCGGTTGTTGGCGGTCCGATTATTGCTGAAAATACTCCCTTTTTTCAGTCTTTAAATAATCAAAATAATAACTATCAGGCACTGGTAGTTTCCTATAATCCTTACGCCGGTCCATTATCAACAGTCTTTTCCGTGAAGCCACGTGATAAAGTAGAGAACTATATCGTTAAAAACGGCGAAACACTAGCTTCAATTGCTAAAAGATTTGACATTTCGGTTGACACAATTAAATGGGCTAATAATTTAAAGACGGACTTAATTAAACCCAATCAAGATTTGAAGATTTCGCCGGTGACAGGCATTGTTCATAAAGTGGCGTCAGGAGAAACTATCTACACGATTGCCAAAAAATATCATACCAATGCTCAAAATATTTTGAATTTTCCGTTCAACAGTTTTGATGACTTAGACACTTTTTCTTTGATTGCCGGGCAAACTTTATATGTGCCTGACGGAACGATTGAACCGGAAAAACCCGCTTATAAATTTATTGCCCAAATTCAAGCCGGTGTCCGCGGCCCTTCTAACTTTATCTGGCCGACTTCCGGTGTCATTACTCAATATTGGGTTTGGTATCATCAAGCTTTAGATATTGCTAATCCTAGTGCACCGCCGGTTCTTGCGGCGGATTCAGGAACGATTGTTTATGCTGGTTGTCTCAACTGGGGCTATGGCTGTAATGTTATTATTGATCATGGTAACGGATATCAGACTCTTTATGCTCATCTTTCTTCCTATAGTGTAGCAGTAGGCGATTCTCTTTCTCAAGGCCAGCAACTCGGAATAATGGGATCAACCGGAAGATCAACCGGAACGCACTTACACTTCGAGATCCGCTCCGGAGGACAGTTACTTGACCCACTGGGCTTTCTAAAATAAGCCCTCGGAAAATGTTAAATCTTAAACGGTTAAAGGTTAAAAAAACAGTTAAAGATTAAACAGTTAAACAAGACAGAAAAACTGTTTACAATTTAAACGATTTAATATTTCTTTAACCTTTAATATTTAATCTTTAAAAATTTACTTAGCTTCCGGCGATGCTTCCTTCGGCAGTTCCAACCTTGGACTAATATAAGTGGCCGGCGGCGTTGGTAGATTTAAAGTTCCCCGTACTGTCTCAGCGGCTTTATTGGCTTTTTTTTCCTCTTTGGGCAACAATTTCTTAAACCCATCAAGTTCTTTTTGGACTTTTTCATAATCAGCTTTATTAAGTTTTTGATTAAGAAGACTCAAGGTATTTTGCATGGCGTTGACAGCTTGAGGATAATTTTCTTTTTGAAAGTTAGCCCAAGCATAGTTATAAGAAGCATTGGGCCAGTCGGGTTTTAAAGCAATTGCCTGTTCAAAAAACTTCAAGGCATCGTCATATTTTTTCAAAGAATAATAAACTCCGCCTAAACCGACTCGATAGGTTGGGTTTTGGGGATCGGCCAATATCGCTCTTTGATAAGCGGAAATGGTCCAGACATCAGCACCTGAGGCGGCATTGATGACATTGAGATAGATTGAGGCAAGATTTTGCCAATAGTCGGCTTTTTGCGGATTTAAAGAAACAGCTGCTTTTCCTTCAGTAATTCCTGCCTGAATAGCTTGAGCAATATTCTGGCGATCCTGTTCGGTAATATTTTTTGGACCTTTTTGAGCTAAATTATTAGCAATTAAAAGATTGGTTTGGGCAAAGTTACTTCGAAATCTTTCAATGTACGGATTTAAAATAATTGCCTGTCTTTGGTTGTCATAAACCTGTTTGACGCTATTAGCAATGACACCATCGAATGATTTTTTGAAATAGTATTCAGAAGCATAAGAACGGCCTAAGAAATAACCGGAAGCAACAATTAAACCAAAGGCAATCACGACGGTTCCAACATAGATAGGGAGGAGATTAGAGAAATCAAAGGGCGCAGAAGATACAGACTGATTAGTTTGTGACATCCGTGCTATTGTAAGGAAAAATAAAAACCAGACTATTAAGGAAGAAGGAAATATTAATAAACAAATAAACAAATAAACAAATAAGAAAATAAATGGTCTAATTGTTTTATTGATCCATTGTTTCACTGCTAATTTGGAAACAGAAAAAATTAATAGCCCAAAAGACAACAAGCCAAATATTCCAGTTTCGGTGAGAATTTGTAAAATTGCCGAACGGGAAACATTAAAGGCATTAATCTGCCAGAGGGGCGACTGATTGTAAGTAAAGTCTTTTACTCGAGTAAAAACTGCGCTGAAATTGTCTAAGCCAATGCCCATTAAGGCGGAGGAGGGAGTTTTCAAGATTTCAAGAGCGGCAAACCAAGACAATCTAAATGGCGGCAGTAGGGACAGGGTATTGCCTTGTCCAATTGGTTTGACAAGAGAATAGACGGTGAGAAACAAAGCAAGCAAGTTAATAGTTAATAAAGAATAGTTAAAAATAAAATCATGTTTGAATCCTTCGACTTTGCTCCCTTTGGTCGCTCCGCTCAAGATGACACGAGACACCCTAAGAACAACAAAAAATCCTAAGAAAATTGTTAAGTTTAACTGGCTACCGACTGGGGTAAAACCAGGATTTTTAAGAAAAGCAAGAAACTGGGGAAGGTTGGCATTTTGGAAAGGCTGGAAGAAAAAAGTTATTGTTAAGACGGAGAGAAGAAAAGCAGAAAAAGACAAGGCCTTCATTATATAAGGTCCGACCTCATTAGATGAGGACGGACCTTTCTGACGGGAAAGATAGAAATACAAAATCGCTAGAGAGATCATCATTACCAGTCCGAAGTTTGGGTTTAACAAGGCTTGGACTTTGTTGGGAGAAGAAAAGAGAATCGAAATCATCATAGCTGTTAAAAATAACAAGACAAAATTATCAAAAGGATATATCTGCCAAGATATTTTTTTTGATATGAGTAGATGTATTACAGACAATGATAAAAGGAAAAGTCCACCAAAAGCTAATAAATAAAGCTTATTTGTAATAAAAAATTCTTGAGTAAGATTAAGAAAAAAAAAGGGGAATATAAATAATAATGAATGAAGAACAAAAGATAAAGACTTATGAAAAATTTTTTCCATGAAAATTTATTTAGTTATGTAATTAAAAAATTATAATATTTTTTATTTTTTAATACAAGCACCAATTGGTTTTATGGACAGTAAGAAGGTGGGTTTGACTGACAGCAATATATAAGGTATTGCATACTACCTCTGCTGATTTTGAATAACAACTTATCGTTATAATAATCTTCCAAAGCCTTTTTTGGCATTTTGAATTAATGATTAGCAGTTTTTGATTCTTATCTTCTTATTTATATTTAATAATTTTTGTAGCTGTCAATTGATCAAGCTTTAAGACGTCGCTATTAAATTCTACTATCCAAATAGCAACACCATTTCCCGCCTTAAAAGAAGATAATTCTGCACGGGTCTCTTTTTTTGTTTTTAAATCACTCAGAACAAATTCAGTGTCATTTTGTACGATGATAGTTTTAATAACTTCTTTGTTTTTCTGATCAGGAAAAAATTTAAAAACTCTTATTTTAACATCCAATTGCACAGGATCGATACTAAATTTATCTATTGTTCCGTCTATCAGATGAAGAGGGTAGCCGTTTTTATCGACAGCCAACTTAACAATCGGAGTAACAGAATTCGGAGCAACAGAAGGAGAGATGTTGTCTTCGTTTGTTTTTTGCGGTGCCAACTTACTTGTCATAATTTTATTATTAGCCTGCCATTTTAAAAATAATATTGCCCCAAGACCAACCAAAATCATGGTGATAAAAGAAAGCAAAATCATTTTTTTTTCCATATTTCCGCATATTTATAATGTACTTTTTCATGATAACAGGGTAAATTATTCATGTCAAGTAGATAAAATAACAAGGTTATTTGAACAAACCCCAATAACGCAAAAGAAAAAACAAAAAAGAACCCTTGACAAGAATTATAAAAATAAAAGCTGAAAACATAAAGGGGGCAAAAGGAAATGTTCGATAAACATATAGTTCTTTTTTTAAATCGTCTTTAAACAGCTCCTGGACTATTTTAACCTGAGATTCTGTTAAACCATCGGAATGACATGAACCTAAACGATCTATCTGAGCGTGCTTTTTAAACTTATTTGTTATTTCAGCTAATGATTGTGAAGCAAGAAAACCTCCGGGATGTAATTGCCGAACCTTTACTCTATTAATTTCCTGCTTTTCAATATAGAGAAAAACAAACTGCATCCCTGTACCAAAAAAAAGTAATAAAAATATAGAAGATTTGATGATAGTAATTAATAATGCGATTTGATTAGAAATTATCAAAACCAAAACGCACAACAATCCGCCAAAAACAATAAAAGCAATAAATATTTTATTTTTAAAAAGATTTTTAAAAAGAACAATCTGTAAAATAAAGAATAATAAATAAATCAAGAAGGAATTAAATGATAATTTTTGAGAAACAATATTTATCTTCATCATAATGAGTTGCATAATAACAAGAAAACAACCGGAGATTAAAAATAATTTTCCTGTTTCTAAAATAGTGGTTTTAAAGACTTTATAGTTTATTCTTAAAAAAAAAGGAGCGAGGGAAAATGGTTTTCGGAGATAGCTCAAACAAGAGGCGGCGATCTTAAAAAATATTTTAAGAAAGAAAACGAAACAAATAAAAAGAAAAGTATCGGTTAAAAGCACTGATGAAGGGAAGTAATCAACAAAGTTTTTGGAATAATATTCCAAAGGAATAAGTAAAGAATAGATGAAAAAAAGCTTAGCATCGCCAGCCGCCCATAAATTAAAATGCCATAATAGATAACCAACAAAGAAAGCGATTGAACCGTTAACTGCAAGATCAATGAGGTATTTTGAATTACCTGGTTGATGAATGACAAAATAACTATATAAAAATAAAAAAAAGTATAAAGATAATATATACAAAAACCCCAAAAACAAATGAATATTTTTTATTTTTCCATATTTTATATCACTGTAGCTCGTAATTACCCCAATCAATATGAGAGGTATTAAAAACAAAGACTTTAAGACTATTGACGGAATAATCATTATTTAAAGACTTTATTAATAGGTTTATAAAAATAATCACTTGTTACAATTTTAATCTTTTTTGGCGGTTTGAATTCCTTATTTCCTACCAGGGTTAGATAATCCCGATGGATTCCTAAACAGTATTTTTTTAAAAAACATTTATTACAGCGAGGTAAAAACATAATTTCTTCTGCTCTTAAAGTTCTCCAGGCATATGGCCATAATTCTGGAGGTAAAACACATAAGGGGAAGTGATATAAACGAAGGTCGTCAAAACAGGAAGCCCATTTATTTACTGTTTGAGGTAAAGATTTTATTACTTCCTCATAAGTTATTCCCACGATATTAAGATTGTCCTTTGCTTGTCCCTCCATCTCTAAAAAAATTAAGACAATATCTCTAATTTGTCTAATATTAAATTCGTTCTTTATGAAGGCAAGTATTTTATCCAGATTTTTATAGGTAAATTTCGTAATTATAATTCTGATCTCTATCTTTTGTGAATCATTTTTAAGGCGCAAAATATTATGGATTCCTTCGATTGTTTGTTTAAAACTTCCTTTAGTGCGAGTAATGAAATCGTGAGTTTTTTCATCAGAGCTATGAACAGCGATTTCTAAAAGTAGATTATTTATTTTGAATAAGTTTTTAGTAAAGCCTTGGTAAGAAAACATCCTTCCATTTGAAGCAATTGCAATACTATTTTTGGGATATCGGGTGTGAAACCAATTAATAATTTTAAAAAAATCAGGATGGATAGTAGGCTCACCCCCGGTAAAACATAATGAATCATTTGGTTCAAATTTACGGTTGACCCATGCTTTTTTAAGATTCTCAAATAAATATAAAGTACCATTTTTCTCTAACTGGTAATTAAAAGGATTGGTACACATTAGGCAATGATTATTGCACTGATTCCAAATAGCAATATCGGGCATAGTTATTTATAAATGGGCCGAAACTCCTTGGTCCCGAAAAATTTAAGGTAATCCAGGAAGATACCCTCACAATTATTAAAATATTTGCATTGATGACATTTTTTAATTTTCTTTTTTACCTTTTTTCGATCAAAGTCAACATTTTCTACAATGGTGCCAGGCCCTTCAACTTTAGTACGAAAAGGGCTGAATTCTACCATGTATTTCTCGTATCCCGGCAAGCAACAAGGAGGGATATTAAAAATTAATGCTTTGTCTAACTCCAATTTATCAGCTAAATCCAAGGCCTTTTTTAGGTAAGGGGCTAACTCTTTCATACTCACTCCTATTTCCCGCCAATTTTTTGCCATTTGGCCAACGTATATAGGGTAGATAATGATAAAACTCCCGATTCCTTTTTGAGCAAAAAAATCAATAAACTGAGGATAGTATTTATAATTGATTTTATTAATCACTGTATTAATTTCGACGCGAAGTTTAAGCGCCTGAAGATTTTCAATGGCTTTCATAACGTAGTTAAAGCTGCTTGGAAACTGAGTCAATGAGTTATGGATTTCTGGTTTATGACCATGAATAGAAATCTTTACAAAATCTAATCCAGCCTCAGCCAATTGCTTACAATAATCCGGATAAGACAATAAGATACCATTAGTTTCAATTCTAACAATCTCAAACTTCAACTGCTTGGCATAACTAATTAGGGTTAATAAGTCTTTCCTGATAGTTGGTTCTCCGCCGCCAATTCCCAGATATTTAAAACCATCTTTTTTGGCGCGATAAATAGTTTTTAAAAGTTCTTGAGTAGAGCTATTAATTTTTCTCCGAGTTGAATCAATAGAACAGAATCGACAGTTTGAATTGCAAGCATAACCTATTAACAATTCAAAGAGGTATCGATCTTTTATATCTAATTTTTCTGAATCCCGTGTTGTCATATATTTAAATTTGCTTTGAATAAAGCGTTCCCTTTTTGGATAAACTCCAAAAATATTCTTGACCTATTAATTTTCTTTTAAGAAGCCCCTTTTTTAATAGTTTTTCTCCTATAGAAAATACTTCGCTTCGATCACTGCAAGATGCGCAAAGTTTAAATTTTTGGGCCAATTTTAATACTCGTTGGCTGGGAATATTATTCTCAGTCCCTAAAATCAAAAGTAGACATTTCTCCAAATCGGTTAGAGGCCGTCGACCGGCAGCTGTTTCAATAAAAAGAGAAGGTGTTTTTTGGGAATGTTTCATTTTTTTTGGTTCAAAAAATCTTTTAGTGCTTGAATAAAAATATCAATTTCTTCCTTTGAATTATAGGTAAAAAAAGAAGTTCTCATTGAGACGGGAGTACCAGAAAATTGATGGAGGGGCTGGGCACAATGGTGACCGCAGCGAACGGCAACAAAATAATCTTTTAATTCGTGATTTAAAAAAAGATTAAAATCATAAAGGGAGATTTTTTTATCGGAGAAATAAAAAGAAATTAATGTGGTTGGTTTTTGATTTTGATAGTCGGCTAAAAATTTTATTTCCGAAAAATTTTTTAATTGTTCAAAAGCATAAAGACTCAATTTTTCAATAAAATCCGCAATTTTAATCTGATTTTGTTTTTCTAAGAAATCAATAGCCGCTTTTAAACCAATCATGCCGGCATAGTCCTGGATACCAGCTTCAAAACAAAACGGTGGAGGAAGATATTGGACATTCATATCATTGCCCTGAATTTTTACCGATTGGATTGTCCCGCCGCCAACATTATAAGGGAGCAAATTCTTAAGCAATGACTCTCGTCCGTATAAAACACCTATCCCTGTGGGGCCACCAATTTTGTGGCCGGAAAAAACCATAAAATCAATTTGGTTTTTCTGGACATCTTCTTTATGGGTAGCGATATATTGAGCATCATCAATTAAAACTTTTGCTCCTTTTTGATGGGCCAAGGATGAAATTTCTTTTACAGGATAAATAAGACCGGTAACATTGGAAAGGTGAGTGACAGCGACCAAAGCCGTTCTTTCAGTAATAATTTTTTTAAATAAATTTAAATCCAAAGTTCCGTCTTTATTTGGGACGATTATTTTTATTTTGAAATTTCTTCGTTTTCCTTGTTCGTAAAAGGGCAACAGATTGCTATGATGTTCCAGTAAAGTCAAAACAACTTCATCTTTTGGTTTCTTAAACGGAAAAGAAGAAGCAATTAAATTGATTCCTTCAGTAGTATTTTTAGTCCAGATTATTTCTTTGGTTGAAGAGGCGTTAATAAACTCTCTTACTTTTTCTCTGGCCTGTTCAACTAATTCCTGAACCCGCCAGCTTAAGAGATGACTGGAACGATCACCACTGCAAACTCCTAAGTTTTGATAATAGCTATTCATTGCCTCAATGACTGATTTCGGCTTCAAGACAGTACAGGCATTATCAAAATAAATTAATTTTTTACCAGCAATTTTATTTCTAAAAACAGGAAATTCTTTTTTTATCTTACTAAAATCCATATTTACTCAAAGTTAAATAATTTAACACTTGGAGGTAACTTGTCCATTATACAATGACCATTTGACTATATTTATTTAATTGGCTTAACTTTAGTTTTTTCACCAAAAAATTCAAGATAATCTTTTCTTACTCCATAGCAAAAAGAATTTAAACGGCAATCGGCGCATTGCTTCAACTTCACTTTTTCTTTTAAAGAGACGTCAGACTCTTTTCCACTGACAATTTTTTGATAATCAATGTGATATTTGACAAAATCATCTAAATAACAAAGAGGAATATGATCGGTAATAAAGTCTATATTCAATTCTTGGCATTTCTTGAAAGCCTTTAGAAGATAAGGCTGAGTTTCTTCATAGGTAATTAAAATCTGAGGATTCTTTCGGGCATTTCCCATTATTTTGATAAAACTGAATTGAATATATTTTATTTTTGGAAAATTTTGACTAACGAAAATAACATAATCCTCTAAATTTTTATAATTTAAAGCATTAACAATACACGTTAAACGGATATTTGCGCCGACGTTTTGGAGATTTTTTATTCCTATAATCTTATTCTTTAATAATCCTTTAGTTTGAGTTATTTTGTCATTTATTGGAGAGAGATGGGAAGAAAAATTTATGTTAAATAAATCTACTCCAGATTTAACAAGTTTTAAAACTAAATCTTTATAATAAAGAGTATTTCCATTAGTTTGAAACTCAATGAACAGATTTTTTTTCTTAGCTTCTTTAATTACCCAAAAAAGGTCTGGCGATAAGGTTGGCTCCCCTCCACTAACTGTTAAACGATCTTTAGACTGGTTAATTATTTGCCGAAAAAATTTTTTCCCTGTATTAGCACTTCTACCTGTAGCTGAACAAAAAAGACAGTTTTGATTACATTTTTCTGTAATAGGTAAAAACATATTCTAAAAATTTATTTTATGTCAAAGAAAATTTTATCGAACTTCACTATTTCATCTATCTCTGCCTCTGTTACATTATAAAATTTTGCTCCGGGTAGCAGCTTAATCTGTGCTTTCTTTTTTGCCTCTTCTGGGGAGGCGGCGCTGACATATCCCAAGACCTCATAGTGTTCTTTACTTTGATAAATAACCACATACTCCTTTTCTTTATCTTTCTTTTTTAGATTAGACATATATTAATACAATTAAACTAATAATTAGCAATGCATTTTATTTTACTGGTTTTAATTCTTTATTTCCATAATGTTTTAAATACTCCTTCCAAATACCCTCGCATTGATTATGCAGCTTGCAACCCTGGCATCTTTCAGGTTTTAAGCGGCCAATAAGTTTTCTATTTTCTGAGACATTTGGATTATAAAAATCCGGGGCTATATGCTCAACGCTACTGTAGTTTTGTATTTCCTGCAGTTCGCTAATTTGATCTAAATAATTCTGAAAATGACAAAGAGGAACGTAGCGAATATGCCAGTGGGGAATCTTATATTTTTTACCGATATCTAAACATTTATGGACAAAAGGAGCAACGTCTGATATTCTAGGGACAATTCTCTCAAAGTCGTTATAAGCTCCTCCGTAGCTAGGGTCAACAAAAATAAATTCAGCATTATATAGGCCTAAATTTCTTATATACTCTCCAATTTGAGGCAAATATTTATAGTTTTGTTTCACAATAGTAGTATTTGTTCCCAAACTTACTTTTAGATTTAATTCTTTAATAATTCTTTGTACATTTTTAACCCCTTTATTTAACTGTTCAAAGCTTCCCGGAGCTTGAGTTAATAAATCATGAAGTTTGGCAGTATGACCATGGATAGAAAAAATAATGCTATTTAAACCAGCCTTAAGAATAGTTCGAGCAAAATCCTCATAAGAAAGCATTCTTCCATTGGTAGCGATCATGATTGTATCAAAATTCAATTCTTTAGCATATTTTATTAGACTAATAATGTCTGGTCTGACTGTTGGCTCTCCGCCGATTATCTCTAAGTAAGTGCGACCTCTTTTTTTGGCGGAAAGAATCTCTTTTTTAACATCGAGATAAGATGGATAATGTATCTTTCTTTTATCATAATTAATACAAAAAGTACATCTATTATTGCATCTATAACCGGCGAAAATAACGGTTTTATTTATTTGTTTTTTTAAGGTGAAAATTCCCGGTTTTATTAGGACAGGAATAAATCTGTTATCCTTTTTTATTTCAAAGACCTTTTTTTTATCCTGATAAATACTGCATAAATCATCAGTAACGATCAGTTTATTTCCTTGTAAAAGGTATTTTTCTATATTTCGCCACTGAGTAATTTTTTTCTTATCTACATCTTGATAATAAGTATCTGATGTGATCTCCGGTTCAATTTTATGATACTTTATTTCTCCTGTACCTAATGTATATGGTTTAAAATCACCATAAAGTAAAATCCGATCGGCGCAGGTCCAATATAAAGAAGTAGGTTTTGTTAAACGGTCTTTAAAAAATAAACCTCTTTCTTTATCGATGTAATCCAAACATGCTAAAAATCTTTCAACATATTTTATGCTTTCTTTACAAGTAAAACTACAAGGAAAATGTGATAAAAGAGGAGACGAAAAAACATTAAGACGCCAATCAATATAATTTGAATTTTTTAAAGATTCGATGGCTGGATTTTTAAAACCAAAGTTATTAGGATCGCCATTATTATTGTTTAAATAATAACCAAACTTTAGACAACATTCAGGATAACCCATTAATTTACCGAATTTATAGCCGTAGGCACTGTCAAGCATTTTCTTATGATAGTAATCCGCCCCTTTTCTTGCTTTATCCTCAGATTTAGAGAGGGCAATAATAATTTTTCCCAAACGAGGATCGTTTAAAGGAATCTCTTTAAAAATTCCACGAGGACTATTTACTATATATTTATAGTCAGAGGTAGCCAAATATAGACCAATTTGTTGGGCATAATCTCGAATTTGTTCCATATTTTTTTCAAGTTGTGAATCTAAAAATATGGCGTCGGCCATGGCTGGTTTGTAGTCCAAAACAGTCATGATTAACTCTACAGTAGATAGACGAGTCAGCGAACTTATTTCTTGAATAATCTCAAAGGCTTGTTTTAGTTTTTCTTTTTTTATCTCATTTAAAATCATATTTTATTTCTTATTATACCCTAAATTTAGCTTAATAAAATTCAGTATTTCTTTTTACACAGCCATGTTTTACAGCCAATTCTCTTATTTCTTTATTTCCAAATAAGCGAAGATATTCTGTCCAGATACCAGCGCATTCTTTTGTAAAAATACAGTCGTAACATATATCTATCTTTTTTTGCTGCATATCAGTTAGATTTTTTTCAATGGAATCTGCAGAAGATATATTCCCTACATAGTTTTTAAATTTAGTTACTTCAAATTTTTGTGAAAAGGTAATATAATGAGTTTTTTTATCATTTAGAATATTTGAAGGTATGATGCAGGGAGAAAAATTGAAAAAAGTTATAGTCTGAAAATCATTCAATAAAGGCTTCAAACGACACAGGGCATCTGAGAGCTTAGTACTATTCACGCATAGAGCATCATAACTTTCTTGTACGTATCCGGAAGGCTGTAAATCAGCAATATCCCAAAAATAAATACCTAAAGAATGAATGAATTTTCCAATCTCTAGAATATATTGATAGTTAAGTTTAAAAATTGCTGTAGCGGCATAAACATTTAAATTTTCATATCTTAAAGCATTCTTAATTCCTTTTACAGTTTGTTCAAAAGAGTTTGGAGTGCGCGTAATAATCTCATTAAGTTTTTTGTTATGAGCGTGTAAAGAAAATGTTACGAAAGTTAAACCAGCTTTCACCAGTCTGTCAGAAAAACTTCTATTATGTAATTTTATACCATTTGTGCTGATCCCTATTCCTTTGTATCCTAAATTTGAAGCCTGTTTTATTAAATGAAAAATATCTTTTCTTACCGTTGGTTCTCCACCAGAAAAATCTACCATCTCATAATTTTCTTTTCTTCCCTTAATTAAATCTTTTTCTATTTCTTCGGTAGTTGCATCGGGATAATTTATTCCTTGATATCTTATAGAACACATAACACAACCACTGTTACAGGCGAGTCCGGTGGTTATTACTAAAGCTGATTTATTAGTAGAAGGTTTTTGTTCCATTTTATTTTAACAATTGCATATCTAATTCATTCAAATTACATTCAGAGTATCCGTAAGAGTCAAGGGTCTATGATGTATTTCTTTTTACATAGCCATGTTTTACAGCCAATTCTCTTATTTCTTTATCTCCAAACAAGCGAAGGTAATCGGTCCAGATACCGGCGCATTCTTTTGTAAAAATACAGTCGTAACATATATCTATCTTTTTTTGCTGCATGCCAAAATTTTTTTCAACATAGTCCGTAGAGAGGTTTTTTTGATCATAGGTTATTGGTTTTTCTACTTCTAACTTCCCTAGAGCAGTAACCCATTTAACACTTTTGTTGTTTAGTATGTCTGGAGGAAAGATGCACGGAGAAAAAGCGAAAAAAGTTATAGCCTGAGAATTATTTAATAGAGGCTTCAAACTATTCAAGGCATTTGAGAGTTCAGTCCTTTTTACACACAAAACATTGTAACTTTCTTTTGCATATCCATCGGGAATTAAATCTGTAATATCCCAATAATAAACACCTAAAGAATGAATCAATTTTCCTATCTCAAAAATATGTTGATAGTTGGGTTTGAGAATTACAGTGACTACACCAATCTTTAGATTTTTATGAGATAAAGCGTTCTTAATTCCTGCTACAGTTTGTTCAAAAGAGTTTGGGGTGCGGGTAATAATTTCACTAAGTTTTTTGTTATGAGCATGTAAAGAAAATGTAATGTTAGTTAAACCTGCCTTTACCAACTTGTCACAAAAACTTTTATTACCCAATAATATCCCATTGGTATTTAATGCTATCTCTTTATAGCCTAAATTTCGAGCTTGTTTTATTAAATGAATGATATCTTTTCTTATCGTAGGTTCTCCGCCAGTGAATTCCATTCCCTCATAATTCTCTTTTCTTCCCTTAATTAAGTCTTTTATTATCTCTTTGGTAGTTCCATCAGGATAATTTTTACTGTGGGATTTAACAGAACACATAACGCAAGCACTGTTGCAGGCGTGTCCTGCGACTATTAAAAAAACCTGTTTATTAGAAGTTGTTTTTTCCATTTTTATTTTAAACTGTTATTAGCTTAAACTCCGACCAGCCAAAAATTTCCGGATATTCACGCCAGGGGCCTTCGCAAATTTTATTGTATTTACATTCTTTACATTGAGGACCTTTGGTTTTTCCTTTGTTTTTTCTGTAAGAATCATAATCAGTTAATATCATTTCATTATCAACAACGCTGGCAGAGGGGATATATGGTTCAGATATATATTTTTCATAACCTTTCATAAAGCAGTAGGGGATAGCTTCAATCATAACCTTGATTCTGGCCTTGGCACCGATATCGACACCTTTTTTTATATAAGGCATTGACTCTTGATAACGAGGGACGATCTTTTCAATTAATTGAGGGCTTTTAGCAATAATTCCGTTTATATGCATAAAAGCAAACTGAAATTGGTTAACTTTTAAATCTACTAATAGTTTCGCCAAATTTGGCAGATCTTTATAGTTCATCTTGGTGATGACGCTATTGGTAAGAATATACTGATCTAATTCTCTTAGATTTTTTATACCCTGAACTGTTTGTTTAAAACTACCTGATGCTTGAGTTAAGGAATCATGGATTTTGACGTTTGAACCATGAAGAGCCGGAGAAAATTCGTTAGCTCCGGCCTTAATTAAAGCTTTGCAATAATCTTTATAAGAAAACATCCGTCCGTTAGATTGAATTTGAATAAATTTATAATCAAGTTTTTTCGCATATTTTACCCAGTCGATCAATTCTTTTCTGACGGTCGGTTCACCTCCGGTAAAGACAATACTATCATGATCTTTCTTCATTTTTTTTAATATGGCCTTTATTTCTTTATCAGACTTATTAGGACAGTTAAACCTTTTATCCCCTTGGATACAAAAAAGACAGCGATTATTGCATTGAAAGCCTACCTTTATATCTAGTCGTTTCATATAGTTAAAAACTTACTTATCCAAAGTTTAATTGTACCAGTCCTTTATTTACTTTTTCTATAAATTTGCTTCTGCAATATGGTTTTGAGAAACTACCAGATGAAAGAAATGCCTGAAAGCGGCAGCCTCCACTGCAGAGTGGTACCAGCGGACAACCTTTAGATAAACACTTTTTAAGAAAACCAAATTTGTTATAGTTTGGATCATAAGCTTCACTGGTGGAAGAAATATTTCCGAAAATAAATTCTTTGTAGCCAACGGCATGACGGCATTTAAGTAAATCTCCATTTGGCTCAGCTACGACTGAATGTATTTTGGTAGCGGGACAAAGAGGTCCAAACTGCCATTTCGGAGGGATGTTAAAGCCTCGTTTTTTCGCTTCCTGGCAAAGCCAGAGATACTGATGAGCACTTTCAATTTCACTTAAACCAAATTTTTTGAAATGGGAATGAGAAACTTTCTGATTTAATTGTTCATTGATAGTAGGGAATATAACATTAAAAGTAAGTTCAATTTTTTGCTGAAGATGATGCATGGCAAAGAAATCAAACAATGCCGGTATCAAGTGAACATTTTGTCGATCAAAATTTATCCCCAGATGAACTTTTTTCAGTAGATTCAGATGGAAAGCCATCACGATGTTCTGCATTATTTTGTCAAATGTGCCCTTACCATCTTTTCTAATTCGTCTTTTATCGTGAATTTCTTTCGGGCCATCAATGGTTATTTGTACTGCTTTCATATTATAACGGTTTAGAAAAGACAGCGTTTTAATATCCAACAACTCACCATTGGTGATCATATCAAGCTCAAATAATAACTGTTTTTCTCTGGCTATATGGTTAAGTTTTGGTAAGATATATTTGATGACTTCTTTATTTAATAATGGTTCGCCACCACTCAAGACAACTTTTAGTTTGTCACAATCTTGATGTTGATGAAGATAATTTTGACACCAAAGAACTATTTTTTTGGCAGTTTCAATCGTGAGCTGTTCTTTCCGGCTGATACCTTTTTCAAAACAATAGGGACAATTTAGTTGACAGCTTCTGGTAGTGATGAGCGTTATTAAAAAAGTTTTATCTTTTTTTTGCCGGTTTTGATTAAATAGTTTTAAATACTTTGCCTTTTCATCTAATTTTAAAGGAACTAATATTTCCAGCTGAATGAGTTTTTGGATATATTTTTTGATATACAAGGGAAGAAGGTCGCTCTCTATTTTTTTGTTAGCCGCAGACTCGGCGATTACCGAATCTATAATATCTTTTATTTGCTTGGTCATCCTCACCGTACTATTATTGAGAGTATTATGAGCAATTATTTTCTTGTGGCCTTTAGATCTAACAAAAAAAACAAATTGGGACCATTTGGTTTTTGAAATATTATTCAAGATAGTTCAGCATTATAATATCCTTTTGATTTTAGAATAAAAAAGGTTTTTTGATTAGAATTAATACTCTCCTTTTCAGCCGGGAATTCTAATTCGATAAACTGTCCGGGAGTAAGTTCGACCTCTTTATCTTTCAGATATTTTTTATTAATGTCCTTATTTTCCGAATGATTCAGTCGGGATAGTTCTATAGTTTTTTGTTTAACTCCAAAACTATTTAGTGGTTTAGTTTCAGCAATGCCAACAAAACTTAAACCATGAAGCTTGGTCCACTCCATTTTTAAAGAAAGAGAGCCGTCTTTCTTCTCAATGTATTTAGAAAGATCAGTTAATCCTAAAGAAAACCTTTCTCGAGGATGAATAATCTTGACTAATTTTCTTTTGTGGTTATTGTTATAAATAGAAACAATTATTATTGATCCGGCCTTAGTAGCAATAGTCTTCCCTGGTTTTGTTGTTTCGTTTATAACGAATGCTTTTGCCGAAGCAGTGGCTATTTTTTTAAGAGAATCAGCCCAGCTTTTTTTTGAAGGAAGTATTTTCTTTAATTCTTTGGCTGTTTCATTGATTCGAGGATAATTAGCTCTTAAACTAGATCTAAAAATAAGATGATAGTTTTTCCAATCAGGCAATTTATCAAATTTTACATTTAAAAAATCATCTTTTTTCCCGTCAAAAAATGCTTTATCATTAAAAGTCAATAACTTTTTTGTCCAATCTTCTCCATTTTTATCTTTAATTGAGGAAGGCAAAACTAGATTTTTAGAAGCGACTATTTCATTGTCTATTACACCAATATTTACTTCTTCAGGACAAGTAATTTTAATCAGTTTAAAGTCAGAAAAATATGAATGTTCGTGTTCAAACTCCAAGATTCTTAATTTATATTTGCCTTCATCTGGCTGAAGGGTTGATTCTAATTTGTATAAATCTTCAACAATTAATTCTTTTCTATTGATGTTTTCTGATGCGGGTAAGATATTATTTTCAATGACAAAATTTTTCCCATTCCAAAGGATAATAAAAGGACAACAAGAAAAATGGGAGCCATGAGAGCTATGAGATCCATGAGAGCTGTGAGAAGTGTGAGATCCATGAGAACTGTGAGAGCTGTGAGAACTGTGAGATCCATGAGATCCATGAGAACTGTGAGAGCTGTGAGAACTGTGAGATCCATGAGATCCATGAGATCCATGAGAACTGTGAGAGCTGTGAGAACTGTGAGAACTGTGAGAGCTGTGAGATCCATGAGACCCATGAGATCCATGAGAACTGTGAGAGCTGTGAGAACTGTGAGAGCTGTGAGAGCTGTGAGAGCTGTGAGATCCATGAGAGCTGTGAGAGCTGTGAGAATAGTGTTGACCTTTTCCTGCGACATTAGAAAACTGACTGGTGTGACCGGCAGTAGAAGGAGGCGTATTGGCATTAGAGGTATGTTCTCCTCTTCCGGCTATATTAGAAAATTGACTAGTGTGATCAGCCCGGACAACCTTAGCTCCTAAAGTAATACCGACCATTGTCAAAATCACCCCTAATTTTAAAGCATTTTTTTTGGTAATCTTTCCCTCTTCGCTAGTGAGAAATGCCCTCAAGTCCTTTTTTATTACTGGTATTTTTGGTATTTTATCCATAGATTTATTGGTTATTTTTTAATACCCAGCCATTTTTTAAATATAGCTTTTATTTTATCATTTTGCAACTTTTCAAACAAATAATCTAACATCCCGATATCTAATTGACAATGATAATTATTTATATTTGGGGCAAATAAGTCACCATATAAAGCATAGTTCAAAACCGGACAGACTCCACAGTATGGTTTATAAGCGCAATAATCACAAGGAGAGTTTTCTAAGATAGAAGCTTGACAAACGGCTCTTAAATTAGGATGGGAAATAAGTTCTTTATAGTTATTTCTCAAAACATTCCCAAGAACAAAGGTATCCTCTCCTAACATTCTGGCCTCGTCGCAGGTATACACTTTGCCGTCATAGTTATAAAGCATCTGCCCAATTCCGGCACCGCAAGGCGATCTTAAATCTAAAAAATTCGGGTCAACATCGCCAAAAATTTTTTTTAACATAATAAAACTACCTCTTTCCCAAAAAAACCTGCCTTTCAAATTAATATCAATAATATAGTCCATTGATTTCTTCCAAAATTCTAAAAATTCCTTGGCCGAATCATCAAGCGAGTCTTTAAATTTACCTGATAAGCCCAACAAGCTTAAAGGTCTTAGATGAATTCCAAAAAATCCCCATTTTAAATATTCATCGATTATTTCTTGAGGATATTTAAAAGAAAATTTTGAGATTGTAACCAAAGCACTGAGTTGATACAAAGAATGATTTTTCTTTTCTTTTTCCTTGAACTTTTTAATCCAGGAAGTAGTTGCTTGATAGCTATTTCCTTTGGCAAAAGGTCTGTTTAAATTATGCAATTTTTCCGGGCCGTCTAAAGAGGTACAGACAGAGATACTGTGTTTAATAATATAATCATACTTTTTGTCATCCATCAGACTGAGGTTTGTTACCAAACTGATAAATAAATTTTTTTTAGCTTTTAGGTTCTTTTTTTCCGCCTCCTCGACGATAAATTTAATAATCTGCCAGTTGGTCAATGGCTCACCACCTTGAAATTCGATCGTAATCGCTGGATTAGGAGATTGGAATATCGTATTGACTACTGCTTTGGCCGTTTCTTCATTCATATCAAAACCTTTAGCCTTCAAGTTTCTGGAACTGGCCTGACAGTAGATACAGTTATAATTACAACGCAGAGTAACAACAATTATATGCAAAGAAGTACCATGAAATAAAAAAGCACTTCTTTGTCGATAAATATCAATGAGTTCTTCTGAATTTAAATCATCTTTAATAAAGTACTTTTTTTGTAATTCTTTATACAGCTTATCTTTTTTGTCTAATTTTCCTTCGAGAAAACTTTTAAAATCATTTGGTTTTAAGAAAACATAACGGCCAATATCATTGGTGACCAAATATTTATCAGCAAATTTTTTATAACGGACAAAACCGACCTTTTCTTTGTTTAATTTTATATCTTTAATGGTTCGACTTTGCTCACCACGAGTTATTTTATTCATAAATTTATTGTTTTACCTGAGAGAGAACGTAGTTACAAAACTCATCTTTAATGACACTTTCAACGTCTTTTTTAATATCGATTAATTCTGTTATGAAATATCCGCCTTTTTCAATAATTTTAAATTTGGCTAAATCTTTATAAGCTTGAACCGTTTTTTTTATTGCTTTTAGAGGATAGATGCTTTTATTAAAATTGATTGTCATAAAAGTTATTATTTTTTTTTGAATTTCTTTTCCCAAGGTATAGAAAGTCCTAAATAGTCTCCTTTCCATTCTTCTATTTCTTCCTCTATCTCTTCTGGTTCTTCTGTCTCAACCCCTTCTTCGTCTTCGCCTAAAGCGCCAATCAAAGCGCGGCCGACAATATATTCTCTGATTTTTTGGTTGTTTTTTGAGATTCCAATTCTCAGGCTATAATTTAAAAGTTCGTTATAAAACTCACCCCCAAAATCTTCTAACTGTTTTTTATCCATTTTCTCTTTTGCCTTCAAAGTAATCAAAATTTCTCCTTCTTTATTTTCATCTAAAAAAATATAGGCTCGGTTTAAAAAAACATAAGCCGCGCCATAGATGGCTTCTAAAGGATAAATTTTTTGACTAACAGTAGTTAAAACTTGGTTTTCCAATTCTTTGATCTGCATAAAAAAGACAAATTTATTTTTATATATTATATAGGATTACTAACTTTACAACAGAGCATATCTCCGGTAGTTGTAGCAGTGGCCGACCAGACATAGTAACCTGCAGGACAGTAGGTGGTGCCGCTTGTGGCAGTATAAGCAACGAGACTGCAAATATTGGTGTTACCAGTAATATTCAAATCTCCGGATGAGGTGGTAAAAGAACGGACAATAAAAGAATCGGCTTGAGAAGAACCCAATGAAGTGTATGAACCAGAAAGAGCAAAAACGTGTCCACCAGCAGTATCTGAATCTGCCCGAAAACCTGTCCCAGCAGCTGTGCCGGCTGTTAAGTTCTGTACATGACTATACGTCATTCCATTAGTATTGGCGTTGACGGAAAGCGGGTATGCTGGATTCGTCGTTCCGATGCCGACGTTGCCAGAAGAGTTCCATATGCCGCCCGGCGTCCACGCGCTTCCAGTAATAGCTTTAATATCCAGTGTTCCTACTACGGCTTTTACTTCTTTTGGGGCCTTGAAAAGTTGAAAGATAAAAAGTCCAATGGCAAAAAAAAGGAGAAAGAAAGAAATAATCGGAATAATAAAAAAACGACCATTTTTAACAGTATGTTTTTTCATTGCTAATTATAAGATACAAATATTTTTTATATATGTCAATGGGTAGACTGACTGTTGCAGAATTTCTAATTTCTTGCAGGTAGTTGTTGTAGGATATGTAATTAACGAAAGGATTATAACTTCTTACAGCAAAGTACATGACCGGAAGCTGGGCCAACGATGGCCGACGAGGTATAGTAACCGTTAGGGCAAGAAGAAGGGACTCCGCCAGTATAAGCAACGAGACTGCAAATATTGGTGTTACCAGTAATATTCAAATCTCCAGCAACATCCAGTTTAACAGTCGGATTCGTCGTTCCGATGCCGACGTTACCGTTGCTATCAATCCTTACGTTTTCAATGTCGTTATTATAAAAGCGTATTGTATTGGTGGCAGCAGCGGCTAAAATCAGTCCTCCGGATGAGGTGGTAAAAGAACGGACAATAAAAGAATCGGCTTGAGAAGAACCCAATGAAGTGTATGAACCAGAAAGAGCAAAAACGTGTCCACCAGCAGTATCTGAATCTGCCCGAAAACCTGCCCCAGCAGCTGTG
>Ga0209211_10001041_pt1 | contig 54575 bp, 48 predicted proteins | sample RifGroA2_FD_183992 | JGI IMG/M metagenome (GOLD analysis project Ga0209211, IMG submission 183992) | Groundwater microbial communities from Rifle, Colorado, USA - Groundwater A2 (SPAdes) (version 2) | ecosystem: Environmental > Aquatic > Deep subsurface > Groundwater | place: Rifle, Colorado... | reverse complement strand
AGCGGACCGGCAAGAAGGCCATAGCGGTAAAAAATCCATTACGCCCTGGGTTGTAATCGGCGGGATAGGCGGCGACGGTCTGTCCGTCGAACAAGGCCTCCGGCAAGCCGTACCAGTGCTCCATGGTGGTCAGGCCCCAACGGGCCGTGGTCAGCACATTGACCCGCGAGACGTCGAGCTGGGCGTGGTGGCAGGCGCTGCGCATGCCTTGCTTCTTCAGTTCATCGAAGGCCGCGGCGAGGATCTCCGGCCGATAACCGAAGCACTTCATGCCGACCGCGCCCTGCGCCTTCATGTCGCGCACCCACTGCCGCGCTTGCTCGGCGCTGGAGATGGGCGTCTTGCGTCCCGTGCCGAAAAACGCGTACGGGAAAATTCGCGGCGCCGCGATGGCGTTTGCCGCGCTGCGCTTCGTTTCGCTGGCACAGAAGGCCATGCCGTTGCCGCAGCCGGGATCGCGGACCGTGGTGATGCCGTGCGCCAGCCACAGCTTGTACACATACTCGGCCGGCGTGCCTTGCTCTTCGCCGCCGATGTGGCCATGCATGTCGACCAATCCAGGCAACAGGAATTGTCCGGCCAGATCCATCTCGCGCCCGCCGCTCGCAAGCTTGGGACGGTCGCCGGCATTGATCGGCGCGCCGACGTTGCCGACCGCCACCACGTCGACGATCCGGTTGTTCTCGATCACCACGTCGGCCGGACCGAAGGCCGGCGCGCCGGTGCCGTTGATGACAGTCACGCCGCGCAGGATGAGCTGCGGGTACGGACCGTCGCCTTCGTGACGGGGCGGCGCGGGGCTCACCGCGGCAAAACCGGGTGCAGAGAAAACAAAAGCAAGGATAAACAGGGCTCGGACCATCATGCTCCCCAACTGGCGGCGGCAGCCAAGCAGTCGCACAATGCCCGGCATGAAAGCTTGGTACGCCCTCAGCTTAGCGTTTTTGTTGCCGGCCGTCGGCGCCGATGCGACCGAGGCCACGGTGACCTTGCACCGCTGCACCGACGGCAAGGGCCGGATTACCTGGCAAGACGACCCCTGCCCCAAGGGCAGTGAGGACAGCGTGCGCGAGATGGCGCGCCCGAAGGACCCAGCGCCGGGGTCGACCAGCAAGCCAGTCGCCGCGCCGGCGGTCGTTGAACCGCTGCCGCCACCGGTCGAATACCTGCCCGCCCGGGAGTTGATTCCGCCGCCGCCGATGTACCGGTGCACCAGTTATGACGGCAAGGAGCGTTACAGCGAATCGTACGACCCGAATCCGCGCTGCGAGCCGTACGTGCTGTATTACCCCTACCCGAACCTGCTGACGCCGGCCCAGGCGCTGACCTGCCGCTGGGTCGAGGACAGTTGCGTGCGCCTGTCCGACAGCGCCGCCTGCGCGCGCTGGCGAACCATGCGCAAGGAAGCCGCCTCGGCCGTGCTGTCCGCCTTCAGCGACACCGCCGCCTACCGCAAGTCCGAGCTCGAACGCCTCACCCAGATCGTCAGCGAAAGCTGCCCCTGAACACCCGCTCAGCAAGCTACTTGCTGACCGCCGGGTCGTCGAACGTGCGCGCGTACTCCGCCAGCGCCGCACGCAGCGTCACGATCGCTGCCGGATCGGCGGGATCGGCCTTCACCGCATGCGCGCCCTGCAACAGCTTGCCGATGATGCCGTGCAGCGCGGCGTCGGCCGCGGGCTCCAGTTTGCAGTTGGCGATCAGGAAATTGACGTCGCGCTCGATGTCGCCAGCCAACGCAGTCGCCTGCTTGGGGCTCGGCGGGCTCGGCTTGCGAGCCGCCAGGGCGTGCACCGATTTCCGGATTCGGCCCATGCCTTCGCGTAGCGGGGCATCGGTGGCCCAACGCTTCGCCGGCACGGCTCGCTCCGGAACAGCGGCCGCGGCAGCGTGCTGATGCGCGTCGTGGGCGGTGGCGGCTGGCGAGGTGGCCGCCGCTGCCTGGGCCGGCAGCAGTGCGACGGCGAGCAGCACAGCCAGGCTGCCCGGTACGAAGATTGTTTTCATGGATTGCCTGCCTTTGATTGAGTTTGCGGCACCACTGTGGAAGCAATAATAGATGGACCTGGGTTGGCCACCCTGACTTGGGTCAATCGCCCGACTGTTTGGCCGGCAGTAAGGTCCGACTGCTGCAAGTCTGGCGCCCAGTCCGCAGATCGAGCAGTGGGTACGTCGCCAGGCGGACGAGCTGCGAGGATCGGAGTTCCGCAGCTGATTCCGTTGTCCCGCTCGGAACCTCAGGTGACGCCGCCAGGCAACCGATAATACGGAATCTCGATGCCGGGCTCGAAGCCAAGCGCCTGCGCCAATCGGTAGGAGGCCTTGTTCTCCTTGCGGCATGACCAGACTGGCTCCAGGTCCTGGGCAATGCATTCGTCGATCAGGGCACAGGCGGCATGTAGCGCATAGCCGCGCCCGCGGTATTCGGCACGGGTCTCCACGCCTATTTCCAGTTGGTCGTCGAAACGAAACGAGCAGAACGCCATGGACGCGAGTGAACCTTCGACTTCCAAACCCCAACCGCCGCCGCGCGCGAGGAACTGCTCCGCGCTGCGCCAGAATTTTTGCGGCGACACCGAAATATCCGGCAGCGCAAACTCCTGCGCGAGCAAGGGCCGCGTTTTGGAACGTGCTGGCGGAGAAATGAGCCGACGCTTCTCGGCGTAGCGTGCCGGAACGAACTGAAAGTTAGAGCGGGTGTAACGCTGCACCCTGGGTCCGCCCGGCGGCCGCTCGGGCGTCGTCCACTCCACGTCGAGCAACTGGTCGAGCAGCGGCGAGAGCGGCCCGGGTTCGGCTTGCAGCCATCGGTCGGCCGGCTTGCTTGCCGGCGACAGGAAGTGCGCCTTCAGTTCCGCGGGAGACGTCTGCTTGGCGTCGCCGAACAGAAGCGTCATGCCGTACGGGTGAATCACATGGATCAACGAAGGGTCGTCGGGCTGGTCGACCCAGACACCACCCTGGACATCCTGCTCAAGCACGCTGCGCGCGAACAAGTGGTTGATCGGCACGCGCCGCAGTGCCGGCAGCAGCGCGTGGAACCTATCCGGCTGGAGTTCGACCATGGATGCCTTGCCCGGTGATGCGTGGGCGCTCGAAAGCCGCGCTGCTTCTGACCTCGAATCGCCATCCTAAATCAACACGCATCGCTGAAACCATCGCTCATGGTCGGGCCAGCCGCTGAATGCGATAAGCATCCCCCCGGCGGCCTTGCATGCCGGCTACCGCGGCATGCATCAGCAGGGAGCCGATGCACAGCGGATGCTCGGTGCCGGCGCGATGACGCAGCGACAACGCTTGGCAGCGGGCCAGCAGTTCGGCTTCCGCGAAACGCTTGGTGAGGTAGTCATCGGCACCCACGGCAAAATCGCGCAACTTGTCGTCGAGCGTGTCGCGCGCGGTCAGCATCAGGATCGGGATATGCCGGTCGGCGCGCGCGCGCAATTGTTCGCAGCGGCGGATGATGCCCACCTCCGGTGGCCGCGCGTCAGGTCTGGACGGCGGTACAGAGAAAGAAGCGAAGGGCATCGCGGCTGAAGCCGCTCCCACACATAGTGCTGGTTAGAAGCCGTAGCGGAGGAAGCCGCCGTCGACGGCGATGCATTCGCCGGTGATGTAGCTCGAGGCCGGCAGGCACAGGAAGGCCACCGCGCCGGCCACTTCCTCCGGTTCGCCGATTCGTCCCATCGGCGTGCGCGCGATGACTTCCTCGTAGTATTCGGGCTGCGCCAGCGCGGTCGAGGTGCGCCGCGTGCGGATGTACCACGGCGCGACGGAATTGACGCGCACGCCGTCTTCGGCCCATTCGCAGGCCAGGTTCCGGGTCAGTTGGTGCAAGGCCGCCTTGGTCATGCCGTACACAGCGCCGGTGCGCACATGGGTCAGACCCGACACGCTGCCGATGTTGACGATGCTCGAGGCGGCGTGCTGGCTGAGCAGGGGAAAGGCAAAACGCGAGAGTTCGAAGGCGGAAAACAGATTGGCTTCGAACAGGGCGCGCCACTCCGCATCGCTGTAATCCACGGCGGCGCGGCGGGTGTTGTTGCCGGCGTTGTTGACCAGGATATTGAGCCCGTCGCCCAGGTCTTCCACCCAGTCGAAAATTTCCCGGCGCTGCTCGACGTCGGCGACGTCGGCGGCGAAAGTTCGCACCTCGCGATCGGGATGCTCATCGGATAGTTCGGCGGCGGTCGCCGCCAGCTGATTTTCGTCGCGAGCAACCAGCAGCACGTCGGCGCCCAGGCCGAGCAACTCGCTGGCGATGGCGCGACCGATGCCGACGCTGGCTCCGGTCACTAGTGCGGTCTGCCCGTCCAATCGCCAGCGGTTTGCGTGCATCGGCCTGTGCCTGGAGTGCGCAGCCCCGTGCGGGCCCGCTTCCGGCGTAGGATAGCTTGCAAGCCAACCCTGCGAGGAGTCCGTCGTGCGCTTCCCGATTATTTTCGCCTGCCTGCTGCTCGCGTCCTGCGACCTGGCTCCGCCGCCGCGGGACCAGATCGAGGAAACCGACAAGGCCGTGGACAACACCCAGTTGCGCGATGCCATCCAGACGCCGATCGAGCGCGCCAAGGCGGCCGGGGACCCGGTGGAGCAGGCGGACAAGGATCGGGAACAGGCGATTGAGGATGCCGGGGGTTAGGGGATAGAAAAACGCCGGGGAATGCCCGGCGTTTTTTGTGCGGCAATGTAGGAGCGGCTTCAGCCGCGAAGCTCTTGACGTAAGGCATCGCGGCTGAAGCCGCTCCCACATTAGTGGGGTTCAGAAAGCGCAGAAGCAGTGGGCTACGGTGCGGATCGGGGCGGCGCCCTTGGCGGGCTGCAGCCAGGCCAGCTCGCTGTGCAGGCGCTCGGTGGTATCGCGGCCGAGCAGCGCCGGCAACGGTCCGAAGTTGCGCACGAGTCCGGCCAGGCTCGCGCTACGGCTCATGTCCAGGAACAGCTGGTCGAAGGCCGACAGCGGTTTTTCGACATAGTGCACGTCGTAATTGCCGGTCTTGAGCTTGGCCAGTTTGGCCGCTTCCGCCTGCGCCTCGGCCAGGCCGCCCAACACATCGACCAGGCCGCGCTCCTTGGCTTGCGCGCCGCTCCAGACGCGACCACGGGCGATGGTGTCGATTTTTTCCGGCTCGCTGCCGCGGGCGGCGGCCACCTTGCCGATGAACTGGGCGTAGCCGTGGTCGATCACCGACTGGATCAGCACGCCAGCACCCGGGTCGAGCGGGCGGGTAATGTCGAACACGCCGGCCAGCGGCGTGGTGCCGACGCCATCGCTGTGAATGCCGATTTTTTCCAGGGCGCGCGGCGCGCTCATCCACAGCCCGAAAATGCCGATCGATCCGGTGATCGTCGACGGGTCGGCGTAGATGCTGTCGGCATTCATCGAAATCCAGTAACCGCCGGAGGCGGCAACGTTGCCCATCGAAACCACGACGGGCTTGCCGGCTTCCTTGGTCAAGGCGATCTCGCGACGGATCTGCTCGGATGGGAAGACGCTACCGCCGGGCGAATCGACGCGCAGCACCAGCGCCTTGACGTCATCGTCCTCGCGCGCCTGGCGGATCAACTCGGAGGTCGAATCGCCACCGACCGTGCCTTGCGGCCGCGTGCCATCGGTGATCTCGCCCTGGGCGACGACCACAGCCACCTGCGGGCGGTCACCCAGCAGTCTCGGCTTGTCCTTGTGCTGCGCCAGGTACGGATACAGACCGACCTGCCGGAACGTCTGCTCGTCTTCGTCGAAAGCGCCGCGTTCGCTCAGCAATTCTTCCAGTTCGTGCGGCGTCTTCAGGCCGTCGACCAGTTTTTCGTCCATCGCGAATTTGGCGAGATTGCCCTGCACGGCCTGCACGCGCGCCGGCATCGTGGCGATCATCGCGCTCAGATCTTCGGCCTTGAGTTTGCGCGCACTGGCGATGTCGTCCAGATAACGCGTCCAAAGATCGTTCATCCAGAACAGATCGGCCTCGCGCGATTCCGGTGATGCGGCATCGAGAATGTATGGTTCGGCGGCCGACTTGTATTCACCGACGCGGAACAGATGCACGTCGATGCCCAACTTGTCCTTCAACGCCTCGCGGTAATACAGGCGATAGCGGCCGAGTCCCTCAAGCAGCACGGCGCCTTCCGGGTCCAGGAAAACCTCGTCGGCCTGCGCTGCCAGGTAGTAACCCTTCTGCTCCATGCCCGCGCCGTAGGCGAGGATCTTCTTGCCGCCGCTGCGGAAATCGCGCAGCGCGGCACCGAGCTCGCGCAGGGCGGCGAAGCCGGCGACGCTGAAGCCGTCGGTCAGCAGCACCACGCGTTCGATCTTCGGATCGTCCTTGGCGACCTTGAGCGCCTTGGTGAGATCGCGCAGCTGAAATTCGCGGCCTTCGTCGCCAGTGGCCTGCGCCAGCGCGCGCTCGATCGGCGCACTGGTGTATTGCTCGACCAGGGTGCCCTCGAGGTCGAGCACCAGTGCCGTGTGGTCCTGTACCGGGCGAAACGACCCGGCGCCAGACTTGGCGGACATGCCCAGGGTGATCAACGCCACGATCATGAACACCAGGAACAGCATGATCAGATTGAAGACCAGATGGTTGGCGAAATTGATGAATTTTCCGAAACCGACCAGCAGGCTCCAGACCGGGTTGCCGCGCGACTCGCTCATGAAAAACTCCAGAATTCCATGGTCCAAGGATAACCGCCTTCGCCACAGGCGGCATGCGTCTTAGGTAACAGTGCCCTTCAGCGTCGGGCCGCGGCATTGCCGCCACAGACGCAGCGCCAGCAGCAGCGCGGCAACGGACAGGCCGAGGATCAGCCCGACCCAGAGCCCGGGAGCGCGTCCGTTCAGGTGCAGGCCGAACCAGCCGCCAAGCGGCAGGCCGACGCACCAATACGCGAAAATGGTGATCAGCATCGGCACGCGCGTGTCCTTCAGACCGCGCAGCGCGCCGGCCGAAAGAACCTGAACACCGTCGGGAAACTGGAACACTGCCGCATAGCGCATCAAGGCGATCGCCAGCGCGGCAACCGCGGGATCGTCGGTGTACAGCGCGCTGATCCAGCCGCCGCCGAAGATCAACAGCAACGCCGCCGCGGCCTGCGTCAGTCCGCCCAGCGCAAAACCAGCGCCCGCGGCCCAGCGCACGGCGGGAAGATCATCCGCGCCGGCCGCATGACCGACGCGCACGGTGGTCGCCATGGCGATGCCCAGCGGCAACATGAAGCAGACGCTGGCCACGTTCAGCGCGATCTGGTGCGCGGCGACGTCGACCGCGCCGATGCGACCGATCAACAACGCCGTGGCCACGAACAAGCTGCCTTCCATGAAAATGGAAACGCCCATCGGCAGGCCGAGCGCGAGCAGGCCGCGAATCATCGGCCAGTCCGGCCGGTCGTAGCGGCCGAACAACTGCAGGTCTTCGAAGCGCCGGGAGGTGCGCAGGTACGCCAGGAACCCGAACGCCTGCAACCACAGCACCAGGGCCGTCGCGTAACCGAGGCCCGCGGCGCCGAGCTCGGGAATCGGTCCGACGCCGAACATCAGCGCGTAGCCCAGTGGAATCAGCAGGATCAGGCCGGCGATGCCGAACAACATGCTTGGCGGCGTCCACGCCAGGCCTTCGCTCAGGTAGCGAAACGAAAAATGCAGCGACAAGGCCGGCGCGCCGAAGGCGATTGCGCGCAGGAACGCCGCTGCCTGCGGACGCACTTCGGGCACGATGCCGATCCAGTCGAGCAGGCGCGGCGATTGCCAGACCAGCGCCATCAGCAACGCGCCCATGACCAGCGCGATCCATACCGACTGCCGCCACAGCGGACCGATTTCGCTGCGCCGGCCGGCGCCATTGAGTTGCGCTACCGACGGTGGAATCGCCATCAGCACGCCGACGCAAATCAGCAATGCGACGGTCCAGATCGAGGTGCCCACAGTGACGGCGGCCAGCGTCTGCAACCCGTGGTGTCCGGCCAGGATCGAGTCGACCACGCTCATCAACATGGCGGCCAACTGGCCGAGCGCGAGCGGCAAGGCCAGCACGAAACTGACCCGCATCTCGCGCAGGCCTCGCGCGACGCGGCTTTCTCTATGACTCATGGGCTGATGCGGAAGAAAATTCTGTCGCTATAGTAGCCGCAACCGCCCGGGAGCTCGTGATGCCTGCCACTGGAACCACCGACGTCGTGCTGCCGCCGGCACCGCCGCCGATCGTCACGCGCCGATGCGAGAATTGCGGCGCTCCCCTGCAGGGCGAGCACTGCCACGTTTGCGGGCAGCCGACCAAGGGGCTGGTCCGGCATTTCTCCAGCATCCTCGGCGACTTCTTCGACACCGTCTTCAATATCGATTCACGCGTATTGCGCACGGTGGGCCCGCTGCTGATCCGCCCGGGCTTTCTTTCGCTGGAGTACTTTGCCGGCCGCCGCGTGCGTTACGTCACGCCGATGCGGTTGTTCCTGTTCCTCAGCCTGGTCGCCTTTTTCGCCGTGCACGGCAGCATGGACACCGAGGAGCCGGAGGGCGCCGTGCCGGCCGCGACCGGCACCGACATCTCCCGCGCGACCACGCCGGCGCAGGTGCGTGAAATCAGCGAGCCGGTCCTGGCCGAGCTGGACGAGGCGCGCCAGGAAGCCGCGCGGGTTCCCGGCGCGACCGTCGGCATCGACATCGCCCGTAAGAAGATTCAGGCGCAGGCGAAGCGACAAATCGCCTACCTGGAAGCCGTCGACAAGGCCAGGGCCGAGGGCAAGCCGCTGCCCAAGGCGCCGGCGGACGAAAACGAAAACTGGAACGTTTCGTTCGGCGACAAGCCCTGGGATCCGAAGACCAATCCGATCGCGGTGACCTGGTGGCCTCAGTCGGTGAATGATGCGTTGAACCGGCGCATGGCCCATGCGCGTGACGTGCTCAAGGCCAACAACAGCCAGAAGACGGTCGTCGATGCGTTTTTCGATGTGCTGCCGCAAACCCTGCTGGTGTTGATGCCGATCTTCGCGCTGATGCTCAAGGTCGCCTACTGGTTCAAACGCCGTCTGTACATGGAACACCTGATCGTTGCGCTGCACAGCCACAGTTTCATCGCCCTGGCGGTGATCATGGTGGTGTTGCTAACTTGGCTGCAGGATTGGCTGACGGCGGCGCCCGGGTTCTGGCACGGGCTGCTGGCCTGGGCCAAGGGCCTGACCATCGCCTGGATTCCGCTGTACCTGTTGTTGATGCAAAAGCGCGTGTACGGCCAGGGCTGGCCGATGACGCTGGCGAAATACGCCGTGCTCGGTCTCTGCTACACCGTGCTGATGAGCTTTGCCATGGTTGCCGCGGTACTGATCGGGTTGCTCACGCTGTGATCGTCTACGAGGTCAATCTGTTCGTGCAGCGCGACATCGCCCCCGCGTTCCGCCAGTGGCTGGACTCGCATGTCCGGGAAATCCTGGCCTTGCCTGGTTTCCTCGGCGCCGAAGTCTTCGAACGGACCGAGCCGCCCGCCGATGCCGGCGAACTCGTGTTGTGCACGCAATACCGGCTGCGCGACGCAGCGGCATTGGCAACGTATTTGCGCGAACACGCGCCGCGCTTGCGCGCCGACGGCGTCGAAAAATTCGGCGGACGCTTTCGCGCCGATCGGCGCGTACTGACAGCGATCGCCCGTTACTGAGCCAGCCGGCGATGAATCAGCGCGGCGCGCTGCCCGGGCGCTGCCGCCAACAGCTCCCGGCGCAAAGTCTGTCGCTGCGCTTCGTTTAGCCGCGGCGCCAGCAAGGCCAGGTCGCCGCGCGCTTCGGCGCCGAGCGTACGCAGCGCAAGCAGCAATTCGGGACGTTCGGCTTCCGGCATGAAGGCGAACAGCGAGGCAATCGGCGCCAGCTCCTGCCCCAGCATGGGCCCCAGCCACCACAACCGCTGCGTGTCGGCTGGCAAGGCGGCGAATTGATCGCGCAGCGCCTGCTGCTCGGCGGGCGCCATGGCGTCGAACCGGGCGGCGGCGGCGCGCAGCCGCTGGCGATCGAATGAACTCAAGCCCTGCCAGGCGAGGAATGGCGTGCGCAGCCGGGCGTGGTCAGGCGCTGCCTGCTGATTCCACTGCCGCAAACGATGGCGCAATTGTCCGCGCTGCGTCGGCGTGCGCGACCGCCAGTCGCGGGCGTTGCCTGCCAATGCGCTGCGCGTGGCTGCGTCGAGCGACGGCCAGGCGGCGCGTGCCGACGACAGTAGTTTTTGTTCGGACGCCGGCAGGGCTTCGAACGCCGCCAGCGTGTCTTCCGACGGAGCCGTCGACGCGAACTCCGCGGCCGTGGGCGTAGCTGCCGCCAGCCAGCTGAGCAGTGCCATGCGCTGCGCCAATGCAGCGTCAGCGGGCTCGGCCAGTTGCGCGTAGTCCGGATGGGTGACGATCACGGTATCGGTAAGCGCGGGTGGCGCCGCAACGGGCTCCACCGGCAATGCTTCCTTCTGTCCCGGCGCGATGGCGGACTTGAACGGCCACACGAACGTGGCCACCAACGCCACCGCCAGCAGCGCCAACAGGCCCCAGGCCCACCAGGATGCGCGGGCGCGGCGTACGCCCTGCGCGCGGCCAGGCATGTCGTTTTGTTCGGTGTGCCCCGACAGCGCGCGCTCGCGGAGTTGCGCCAGTGCCTGCCGTTGTTCCGGCGCCATCTGATGGATCTGCCCGTGCAGCTGTTGGCGCAGGTCCTGCATCCAGGCGTCATCCAGGTCCGGATGCGTCACGGCGTGGTTCAGCGCTACCTGGTAAGCCTCGGGACTGACATCGAGCACGCGCGCGGCATGAAGCACGTCCAGACCGGCGATCAAACGCAACAGCAAGGCCGCGCGTGGCCCGGGCGTAAGGCGAGCCAGGTCCAGCTCCGGGTCGAGCTCGGTGAGCATGAGCGGCTGCGCGAGCAGGCAACTCCAGAACTGCAGCGGCCACTCGGCCAGCGGCTGGGACTGGGCGCGGGCGAGGAAGTTCGGCAATGCCGATTCCAGCGCGGCCATGGCGAGCGCGCCGTCGCCGCTCTGGCTGAGCGCGAACACCCAAGCACGCGGCTCAATGCCGTGCAGGAAGGCGATCAGGGCGGCGGAACGGGGAGGAGAAGGAAGCGGCTTGCTGTTGGACATCATTCTCATTCTAGCGATCCTTGCCCGTGGAGCATGGCTTGACAGGCCAAAATAAACCGCTCCGCCAAGTGTGACGCGGGTTTGCGCGTGGAACGTTGTGCACAGCGCCGAAACCCTGCCGTGCAGTCCCGGCAATACCCGTGTGAAGACCTGATTGGAGTTGAGGTGATGGCTCCAAGTTCCTGTTTAGTAAGGCATATGACAGACTGGTTAAAAAATCGCCAAGGCGGTCACAGACCCATCTTCTTGGGGGGTGCGCAGTGCTCTTGAGGACCTCGTCCACAGACTTATCCACAATTCGTGTGGATAAGGACTTTTCCCCTTCCCTGGCAAGGTGTTAGCGCACCTTTCTGTGGCAATTGTTAGCACTGTGCGGCAAGTCGATCCGTAGGCGGCCGCGAACCTGGTTCAGGCTAGACTTCCGCATGCTTTTACCTGCGCCAACCGCCCTTCGCGTCGCCCTTCCGGTCCCTTTACCGCGCTTGTTCGACTACCTCCCGCCGGACGGCTTGCTGCCCGACCGCAGCTGGATCGGACGGCGGGTGCGCGTGCCGTTTGGGCGCAGTGAACAAGTCGGGCTGGTGGTCGATGTCGGTCCGCCGGCCATCGATGCGCCAGAACTCAAGCGTGTGCATGCGCTGCTCGACGAACACGCCCTGCTCGGCGGTGAGCTGCTCGACACCTTGCGCTTCTGCGCCCGCTATTACCATGCGCCACTCGGCGAGGTGCTGACGACCGCCCTACCCGTGGCGCTGCGCGACGGGCAGCCCTTGCCGGACACCTGCGCCCACGCCTGGACACTGACTCCAGCGGCGCAGGCCGCGATGGCCTCCCCGCGCGGTCACGGCAAACCGCGACGCCTGCTTGAGCGCCTGCTGGCCGGCCCGGTCAGCGAGGATACGTTGGAGCTGAGCTTCGACGACTGGCGGGTGGCGGCCCGTGCACTGCACAAGCGCGGATTGATCGAGCGCATCGAACTGCCGAGCGTGCTGGACCTCGCCGACGACAGCCGCGCGCCGACCTTGAACAGCGCGCAGCAGGCGGCCCTGGAAACCCTGCGCGAGGGCCGTGGCTTTCGCGCGCTGCTGCTCGAAGGCGTCACCGGCAGCGGCAAGACCGAGGTTTATCTGCAGGCCATTCGCGATTGCCTGGCGGCCGGCAAGCAAGCCTTGATCCTGGTGCCGGAAATCGGACTGACGCCGCAGACCCTGCAACGCTTCCGCTCGCGACTGGGCCTGCCGGTGCTGGCCTTGCACTCGGGCCTGGCCGACGGCGAACGCGCCCGCGCTTGGCTGGCGATGGCGCGCGGCGAAGCGCGCGTACTCGTCGGTACGCGCTCGGCGATCTTCACGCCGCTGCCGGACGCCGGGCTGATCGTCATCGACGAGGAACATGACGGGTCTTACAAGCAACAGGATGGCATTCGTTACCACGCCCGCGACGTGGCGCTGGTGCGGGCCAAGGCGCTCGACATTCCGGTGCTGCTGGGCAGCGCCACGCCGTCGCTGGAGTCGCTGCACAACGCCTTGTCGGGCCGCTACGCGCTGCTACGCCTGCCGCAGCGGGCAGGCAACGCGCGACCGCCGCGCGTGCGCGTGATCGATGTGCGCAAGCGCCTGCTGACCCACGGCTTGTCCAAGGATGTGCTGGACGCGATCGAGCAATGCCTGGCGCGCGGCGAACAGGCGCTGGTGTTCAAGAACCGGCGCGGCTATGCGCCGGTGCTGCTTTGTCACGATTGCGGCTGGAGCGCCAAGTGCAAGCGCTGCGATGCCGCCATGACCGTGCACGGCTCCGGCCGGACCTTGATTTGCCATCACTGCGGCGCGCGCGGGCATCGGCCTTTGTCCTGCCCGGATTGCGCCAGCCTCGGCCTGCAAACGCAGGGCTTCGGTACCGAACGCTTGGAGGAGGCGCTGGCGGAACGGTTTCCGGCGGCAACCCTGATCCGCATCGATCGCGAAACGACGCGGCGGCGCGGGGCCCTGGAAAAACATCTGCAGGAATTCGGCGATGCCTCCGGCATTTTGGTCGGCACGCAAATGCTGGCCAAGGGTCATGACTTGCCTCGTCTGACCCTGGTCGCCGTGGTCGGCGTCGATGAAGGATTATTCTCCGCCGATTTCCGCGCCGGCGAACGGCTGGCGCAATTGTTGATCCAGGTGGCGGGCCGGGCCGGGCGCGCCGAGCTTCCCGGCGAAGTGTTGTTGCAGACGCATCATCCCGAGCATCCCCTGCTCAACACGCTGCTGGCCGGCGGTTATCCGGCCGTCGCCGCGTTGGCGCTCGCCGAACGCGAAGCTGCCGGGTTTCCGCCGTTCACCCACCTGGCGATGTTGCGCGCCGAAGCCGTGCTCGAGGGCGACGTGCAGAATTTCCTGCGCGAAGCGCGCGAACAGTTCACGCCCACGCCCACGGTGGACGCCACGGCGCCGATGGCGGCGCCGATGGCGCGCCGCGCGGGCAAGGCGCGCGGCCAGCTGCTGCTCACCGCCACGCAACGCCCCGCCTTGCAGGCAGCGCTGAACCCATGGATAGCGCGCCTGTACGAACTGAAGTCGGCGCGTAAAGTGCGCTGGTCGATCGACGTCGACCCGATGGATTTGTATTGAACGCCCTTCCCCATGTGCTGATCCTCGGCGGCGGCTTCGGCGGCCTGTGGGCAACGCGCGCATTGGCGTCCGCACCCGTGCGGGTCACGCTGGTGGACCGCACCAATCACCACCTGTTCCAGCCGCTGCTCTATCAAGTGGCCACCGCGGGTTTGTCGGCGCCCGACATCGCCGCGCCGCTGCGCCATATCCTGCGTCGGCAACGCAACGCGACGGTGCTGCTGGGCGAAGTAACTGCCATCGATGCCGATGCGCGGCGGGTGACGCTCGAGCACGGCACGCTCGACTACGATTTCCTGATTGTCGCCACCGGGGCTACGCACGCGTATTTCGGCCACGACGATTGGGCCGCGCACGCACCCGGGCTGAAGACGCTCGACGATGCGTTGGCGATCCGGCGCCGCGTGCTCTCGGCATTCGAAGCGGCCGAACGCGAGACGGATCCTGCAGCGCGCGCGGCATGGCTGAGCTTCGTGGTCATCGGCGGCGGGCCGACCGGCGTGGAATTGGCCGGCACCCTGGCGGAGATTGCCCGGCATACCTTGCCGCGGGAGTTTCGCCGTTGCGATCCGCGCGCCGCGCAAATCCATTTGCTGGAAGCCGGACCGCGCGTGTTGGCGGCGATGTCGCCCTCGCTATCGGAAAGCGCGCGCAGGCAGCTCGAACGCCTCGGCGTGCTGGTGCACACCGGCCAGCCGGTCACCGATATCGGCGCCCATGGCGTCACGCTCGGCGAAGACACCATCGCCAGCCGCACCGTGCTCTGGGCGGCTGGCGTCGCCGCGTCGCCACTCGGTCGGCAACTGCCCGGAGAGCGTGATCGCGTCGGCCGAATCAAGGTGGCCTCAGACCTGAGCCTGCCCGGCCATCCGGAAGTATTCATCGTCGGCGACCTGGCCAGCGTCAGCCAGGCCGACGGCAAGCCGGTGCCCGGCACCGCGCCGGCGGCGAAGCAGATGGGCGCGCATGCCGCAGCGGCCATTCGCGCGCGCGTGGCGCAACGCGCGCCGACCAATTTTCGTTATCGCGACTACGGCAACCTGGCCACCATCGGCCGCATGGCGGCGGTCGTGGATTTCGGCCCGCTGAAGTTGTCCGGGCTGCTGGCCTGGTGGTTCTGGCTGACCGCCCACCTGTTTTTCCTGATCGGCTTTCGCAATCGCCTGGTGGTGCTCGTCGACTGGGCCTGGTCGTATTTCAGCTACCAGCGCAATGCGCGAATCATCGTCGGCGGTGAGGACACGCGCCACTGACGCCGGGACACACTGTGGGAGCGGCTTCAGCCGCGATGGCTGTTGTGGCGGAAGCATCGCGGCTGAAGCCGCTCCTACAAGGGGGGAGCATCGCGGCTGAAGCCGCTCCCACAAGAGCTGAAGACTTGCATCGGTTTGCCGATGCGTCGGTCCAGCCAATCGAATATGAGTCTCTGCGTCGGCTCGTCGGCCTGGTCCACGCTTTGCACGCAGGCGAATGCCACGTTGGCATCGGCATCGGCCGCGCCCAGCTCCCGCCTGAGCGTCGACAGCGAATGCGACGACGGTTTCAGGCGCAGCGTACGCAAGCGATTGTCGATGGTCGCGCTGCCGGCCGCGAGTTCCAGATGGCTGGCCAGGCTGGTGGTCAGGAATTGTTCGGTCGAACGCAAGCGATGGCGCACGTTGTTCGCCAGCTGTTCCGGATGGTCCGCGAAATAACGCGCCAGCATCGACCTGCGCATCGGGTGCGGCAGATGCGGCACCTGGAAATACTGGTCGCTGAAACCGGCCATGCGCGCCGACAGTTCCTGTGCGATGTGATTGCCTGGCCGGGCCGTCGCCGCAGCCGCCGCGATCGACGGTACCCATCGTGCCACTGCCGACTTCAGGCGCTGGCCCCAGCGCCGGTCGCTGGCGGCGCGCCAGGCGCCGCGCAGGACGATGCCGTCGTTGCGGAAGAAATCCTCGACCGCTACCGGCTGGATCAACTGAAAATCATCGTTGAGATAGAGGAAGCGATCGGCCAGGCCCGGGATGCGCCACATCACGCATTCGATCGCGCGGTTGCTGAAGGTCGGCAGGAATTGCTCGAAGCCGAAGAAAATTTCCCGGTGATCGACCACGCGCACGCGCGGCTCGTAGGGCGTGCCGCGCAGGCGCTTGATCAGCGCAGGCGTCTGCTCGTCGCTGACGATGAAGATGGTGCGCAGCCAGGGCGCGAAGCGCAGCAGCGAGGCGACGCAGTAGTCGATCTCGCCGCAATCGCTGAATCGGGTCGGGTCGGCGGCGGCCATATTGCCGCTGCCGGTTTCGTGCAGGAATGCCTGCAGTTTGCGCCGATGCAATGGATCGGCGCCGTTGACCCAGGTAATTACCGCGTCGACTTCGGGGACCGCACCGGCATCGTCCAAGAAAGCGCCCTCTGAATGCGGACAGGCCCGCGGGCGCATCTTACGCTGCGAACAGGGCCCGCATTTTCTTCAGCGCGTTCGCTTCGATCTGGCGCACGCGTTCGGCGGACACGCCGTACTCGTCGGCCAGCTCCTGCAGCGTCGCCTTCGGCTCGCCCAGGAAACGGCGCTTGAGGATGTCGCGCGAACGCGGGTCGAGGTCGGACAGACCTTCGCGCAGCAGTTCGAGCTGGCCTTCCTCGTGATTGTCGCGTTCGTAGGTCAGCGCCGGATCGTCGTTGTGGTCGATCAGGTAGGCGGCCGGCGACGGCGGGGCGTGGTCGTCGTCCTGGTCGGCGGGCGCGTCGAAACCGACGTCGCGGCCGGACAGGCGCGATTCCATTTCGAGAACCTCACGCTCGGATACGTTGAGGTCTTTCGCCACGGCTGTTCTTTCCGCGGCGCTCATCCAACCCAAGCGCTTCTTGGACTTGCGCAGGTTGAAGAACAGCTTGCGCTGCGCCTTGGTCGTGGCGACCTTGACGATGCGCCAGTTGCGCAGGATGAATTCGTGCATCTCCGCGCGCACCCAGTGCACGGCGAAGCTGACCAGGCGCACGCCCTGGTCGGGGTCGAAACGCTTGACCGCCTTCATCAGGCCGATATTGCCTTCCTGGATCAGGTCGCCCATGCCCAGGCCGTAGCCCTGGTAGCCGCGGGCCACGTGCACCACAAAACGCAGGTGCGACATGATCAGGCTCTTGGCCGCGTCGAGGTTTTCCTCGTCACGGTAGGCGCGGGCGAGCATCTGCTCCTCCTCCACGGTCAGCACCGGCACGCTGTTGACGGCCGAAATGTAGGCGTCGAGCGAGCCGAGCGCACTGGGGATGGGCAGGCTGTTGGAGATCAGGGCGGTGGTCATGGTGTCCTTGCTCATGAGGGGCATTTTAGCACTCGGGTCTGTAGAGCGCTAAAGGCCGCGGGAGTTCCGGTGTGTTCCGTTCATGGAACGCTCAAGCCAGAACTCCAGTAATCGTGGCAGCCGGGCCCAATTCAAGGGTCGCCCTCACAAAATTTTCGCCCGACGCCCGGACGCCACAATACTTCGTTATAAAACAATGAATTAAGGCCGCAACTGCCGCAGTTGCTGTTCAACGTAGGCGCGCAGGTCGGGGCTAAGGGTGTTGCTGGCCAGGGCCCGACCCAAGGCATCCCGGGCCTCGGCGGCCCGGTTGTCCGCCTTCAGGGATAGGCCCAGGCCCATCAGCCAGACGCCCGAGTTGGGCTCGCTGCGCAGCGCCTGCAGGTAATAGTCGATCGCTTCCTTGTGCCGGCCTTCGCGCTGCAGCAAGGCGGCGAGGAAGGCGAGATAGTCGGCGTGCCCGGCGGCATGGGGCAGGCTGCGCTGCAAGGTCTGCAAGGCCGCAGGGGCCGCGCCCCGTTCCACCTGCAAGCGCGCGAGGATCACCGCCAGGCCGGTTTGCGCCGGGTCGAGCTTCAGGCCTTCCTGCAGCCGGCGCTCGGCTTCGCTGAAATTCCTGCCCTCCACCAGCAGGCCGATCAGCGTGTGCCGGGCCTGGGCGTTGCCGGGGTCCGCTTGCAGTACGTTACCGAGCAATTGGATCGCTTCGGCGGTCTGCCCGGCTTGCACCATCGCCACGGCTTTGCCGTACTCGTTCTGGTTGCGCTGTTGCGCGGTGATTTCCTTGGTCACCGGAATGGCCCCGGATTCCAGCTCGGCTTCCTCGTGACGCGCTTGTTCGGCGCGCAGTTCCGCAAGCCTGGTTCGTTCGGAGTTGACGGGCGAAATGGCCGCCGATCGCGGCGCCGATTCGGCGGATGTCGCCGCTAGTGAATCGGGCGCAGCTGTCCGGTCCGCCGAAGGCGCTGCGGCGATGGCACCTGCCGAAGCGGCCGGCGTGGCTGCCGGCGGCATTGCCGGCGACGACGACGCGACTGCGTTCGCTGCTGACATCGAATCCGATGCCGGGATGGCCGCCCCGATTTCCGTCGCCGCCCGGGGCGCAGGCGCAAGCGTGGCGGACGTATCCACCGTGGCCAGCGTTTCCGGGGTCATGACCGCTGGCGCCGCGTCGACTGCATCAGGTCGCAGTTGCACCCACGCCACGGCGACGGCGCTGGCCAACAGCACGCCGCCGGCAATCCACCACGCAGGATGCAACTGCCGTCGCTGCGGAACCGCCCGGACCTGCGCGGACAACGAGGCATCGCCCGCCGGCCGGCTGCGGCGATGTTCCAGGTCCTGCAACATTTGATTGATCACGCTCATCGCAACACCACCCATCCCCAGGCACTACCGGCCAGCAACAGCATGGCGGCCATGGCCCACCACCGCCAGACATCACCGGCGCGTGCCGCCACGGTGTCCTTCGCGGCGGCGCGCACATGGCGCGCCTCCACCCACTGCCCGCCTTCGCCGTAGGTCAACATCAGCGCCTTGTGCGCCAGGATGTTCACCAGCCGCGGAATCCCGCCGCTGGCCGCATGCAATTGCCGCACCGCGCGCGGACTGAACAAGCGCCCGCCGGTGAAACCGCCCACCGTAAGCCGGTGCGACAGGTAATGATCCATGTCTTCGCGCCGCAGCGGGCCGAGATGATATTGGAAAGTGATGCGCTGGCTGAGTTGGCGTATCGAGTGGTGCTGCAATCGGCGATCGAGCTCGGGTTGGCCGAACAACACGATCTGCAGCAGCTTGTGCTTTTGCGTTTCCAGATTGGTCAGCAGGCGGATCGCCTCCAGGCTTTCCAGCGGCATCGCCTGCACCTCATCCAGGCAGAGCACGACCTGCTTGCCCTGGCTGGCGAAATCCAGCAAGGCCGTGGTCAGTGTCTTCAGCAATTGATGCTGGCCGGCGTTGGACTTGGCCGCGCAGCCGAGTTCGTCGGCCAGCGCCAGCAGCAGCGCGTGCGGCGTCAGATACGGGTTGGGGATATACGCGGTGACGAAGCGATGCGTCGACTCGTCGACATGACTGACCGGGGCCGCGTCGCCCGGCCGCAACGCCGCGGTCGCGACCGGCGCCTGCTCCTGATTGATGCTGGCCAGGAACTGCCGGCACAGCAGAGTCTTGCCCGTGCCCACTTCGCCGGTGATCTTGATGAAGCCCTCGCCGTTGCGCACGGCGACCAGCAAGGTGTTGAGCGCTTCCTGGTAGCCGGCGCAGGCAAAAAAATAGCTGGTGTCTGGCGTAATGCCGAACGGTGCTTCGCGCAAGCCGAAATGGGCCTGGTACATGGTTACTGGGTGCCGCGCTGCATCCTCTGGATGCGCTCCCGGGTCTGCAGGATATCTTCTGCCCAATCGGCGCCGCCTTCGACGACCGTCGTCTTGAGCAGGATGACCAACTCACGTTTCTGGCTGCTGCGATTGCGCTGGCGGAAGAAGGCGCCCAGCACCGGAACCTGCCCCGCGCCCGGCACGTGCGAGCCTTCGTCCGAGTACGACTGCCGCATCAGGCCGCCGATGGCGACGATGCTGCCGTCCTGCACGCGCACGATACTGTCGGTTTCCGAAACCGTGCTCGAGGCCAGCGGCAGGCTGAGCGGGCCCTGCGATGTGCCCAGTTCGACCACCTTGGTTTTTTCGACCACCTGGGTGACCGCCGGGTGGATGTGCAGGGTAATCTGACCGTCTTCCGAAATCTGCGGCGTCACGTCCAGCGCGATGCCGGAGAAGAACGGACGCAGCGTCACGTTTGGCGTCGACACGGCGCCGCTGCTGCCGACCGCGGTGGTCGTCGAGCTGACATTGGTCACGAAGAATTCGTCCGTGCCGACTTTGAGCACGGCCTGCTGGTTGTTCATGGTCGCGATGCGCGGACTCGACAGCACGTGCACGGTGCCCTGGGTATCGAGGAAGTTCATCAGCGCGGCAAAGTTGTCGGACATCGCGGCGATGTTCAGCAGGCCGGACGAGCCGCCGCCAAGCACGCTGCCGAGCGTGCTTCCGGCAATGCTGGTGCCACCGGGGAAATTGATCGTGGTCGGGGCAGCGCCGACCGCGAAGCGCGTCTGCCCGGCGCGATTGAACGCCGCCCAGTTGATGCCGGTCTGGTAGCCCTCATTGAGCTGCACTTCGATGATCTTGGCTTCCAGCATGACCTGGCGATTGACCGACAGCTGGATCGCCTTCAGGTAGTTTTCGATCTGGCGGATTTCGCTGGATCGCGCCCGCACCAGCACCACGCCCGATTGCGGATTGACCACCACGTTGTTGCCATCCTTGTCGCCGATGATCGCGGTCAGCGTGCGCTGGAGCTCGGTCCAGAAATCGGTGTCCGTCGTGGTGGTGATCCGGCTGGTTTCGAACGCCTGGCCGCCGGAACCATCGGTCGTGGACGTGACCGCGCCCGGCAGCACCGTGGTGGTCGGCGTATCGGTCACCGAGCCCGAGGTCACCCGGATGTCGGACGAGCCCTTGCGCGACCCGGCGATGTAATTGAGCTTGAACACGCGGGTTTGCAGGGTCAGCGGCAAGATGAAGATGCGCGTGCCGTCGACCTTGTAATCGTAGCCGTAGTTTTCACGGATCGCGTCGAGCGCTTCGAATACGGTCACGTTCTGCAGGTTGATCGAAATCCTGCCGGCGACTTCCGGATGCACCAGCATGCTGTAACGCGTGCCGGAAACGATGCTCAGAAAAATTTGTTCCGCCGGGGCGTTGTTCACAGCCAGGTTGAAGCGTTGCTCGGGCAGCTGGCCAGGCTTGGGCATTTGAATCGACAACGGCGGTAGCAGGGCGGCGTCGACCGCCTGTTGCTTCGCCGGCGCCACCCGGGTCGCCGCCGCCTGGTCGAGTTCGGCATTGATCTGGTTATAGGCGCTGGTATCGCGCGCCGGGGGCGTTGCGCAGCCGCCCAGGCTGAGCGAGATCGCCAACCCCAGGCACAGCAAAGTGCGCATCGGGGGCGGCGCGCGTCTGGTGCGAATCAGGCCGGAAGAACGTGGGCTTTGCATGTGAGTACCTTGAGCAATCAGTATTTTGGGCGCTGGTTAGGCGTGATGACGCGCTTGCCGAAATCCGGAAACAGTTTCAATGTTTGCGAAACGCCCCCGTGATCGAGCACCACGGCGTTTCTGGTGATGAGGACTACGCGCGCACCGTCGATCGTGTCGCCTACCCGCACGCGCCGGCCGTCGATCGTGGCCGAGCGCTCGTGAGCCGAGAAACGTATCGCCTGCAACTGCGGCCCGCTCGGCTCAAGCGGAGCGCTGCCCCAGGCCGTCAGCGAACCCGCCGACGGCGGACGCATGGGATCGCGCAAGACTTCCGCGTTGCCGGCCGCCGACCAGAGACAGACGATCAGGACGACAGCGCGCGTGAGCGCCGCTCGTCGCGAGCTGGCTTCTGCGGGGGGCCGTATCTGGCACATCGCTCGGTTCACAGGGTCAACCATGCCTCATCCAGGCTCAATGTATACAGCCGCAGGGTCAGGGTGACCGTCGGATAGTCCTTGCCGTCGACATCCGCGGTTCCCCAGAACATCTGCCAGGGCAGCGCTTCGATCCCTTCCAGATAGCGTAACAAGTCCAGGTAACTGCCCTGGACCGTGATTTCCACGCCATGCTTGTAGACTGCGCCCATCGGCCCCGCCGGGGGCTCGGTGCGCTCGCCGGCCGCCGCGCCGGCAGGGGGAACGCTGGCCGCGGCCGTGGTTGCGACGCCGAGCGTCTCCACCGGCAGCGTCTTCATCGCCACCAGGCTGACCGAGCGGTTATGTCGTAACAGGTCCTGCAGCAGGGCGGGAATTCGCTGCGGGGGAACCAGCCCGGACTGGATGTCCTGCAGCGTCTCGGCCGCTTGTTCGGACTGCAGGCGCAAGCTTTCCAGGCGCAGCCTCAGGTCGGCATCCGGGTCGGCAGTCGAGGCGGCGACCGATTCTTCGATCTGCGCCCGCATGGCTTTGATCTGCAGCTCTTCCTGCACGATGCGCTGCTGCAGGTTGCGGCTGCGCGTGAGCAAGGGATCGATGAGCAGCAGGTTCACCGACACGATCAGCACCAGCGCGACGGCCAGGAAGATAAGGGCGCGCTCGCGCAGACTCAACGCGTCGATGCGGTCGGCCAGTCGCTGCCACTGGTCTGTCCATGCACTCACTGCGCTGTCCCCGGTTCTGCCTTGCGCAGACTGAATTCAATGAATCGATAGCCAGGCTGTGGCTTGCCGTCGGCTGCGGTTTCCGCGGCGGGCAGGCGCATTTCCATCGTGCTGAACGACTTGCCCGCCAGAATCGTTTCGGTCTTCAGGCGATTGAGGAAGACTGGAACCAGCTCGGGCTGCAGCGCGCGACCGCTGATTGCCACATCGCTTTGCGCACCTGAAACGTGGAAGCTGGTGATCCACACGCCGTTCATCGTCTGCCGCGAGAGCGCGCGGAAAAATTCCGAGAAGCCTTCGCTGTTGCCCAGTTCGCCCGTCCCAAGCAGACCGACGATGTGCCGACGCGCCTGCAGCTTGGCCTCCATCCGCGCGACCTCGTCGGTCAGCAACTGGCTGGGTTGGCGCGGACCGGACTGCGCGCTGATCTCGAGCAGCTTGGCCTGCGTCGCCTTGTGGGTGGCTGCCGTCTGCCCGGCACGCTGGTTGATCGTCGACATGCGGTACCAGGCGTAGCCGTACACCAGCAGCGAGCCCAGGAAGATCAAGGACAGCGCCTGCAGCATCGTCGCCGCGGAAAAATACTTCTTCTGCTTTCGAAAAAGCGGATTGAACAGGTTGATCTGCTGGCTCACAGCGCGGTTACCTCTTGCCGCAACGCCGCGCCCAGCGTCGTGAAGTACAACTGCTGCTGGCGCGTCTCTTGCAGTTGGCTGACGGCTGACAGATCGAGCAAGGAAGTGAGGTTCAGCGACTCCACGGGCATGTACAGGTTGGCGGCAAGATATTCCTGCAAGCCGGCACTGACATCGCCCATCGGCGCCAGCACCAGCTTGGCGACCGAAATGAACTGGTATTGCCGGTCGAAATGGTCGAACGAGCGCTGCAACTCCAGCGTCGTCCGGTCATAGCAGGCATTCCGGACTTCGCTATCGTTCTCCATCAGGTTCGCCAGACTCACTTCGAACCGTCGCGAAAGATACAGCTCGCCGCCGAAAGTGATAGTGAGCAGCCCGCCCCTGGCATCGAAGGAAAGCAGCGCGACGCCGCGACCCTCGGGCTCGAGCAGCACCGAGATGTTGCGCTGCGCCATTTCCGGAATGTCGATGACACTCAGCGGAATCGCCGCCTGCTCGAACAGCGTCTGCCGCTGTTTGATGAATGGCTCATGCGCCGCCACGGCATACATGAGGCCTTTGCGTTCGGGCGCGTTCTTGTCCCCGGGCACATCGAGCACGTCGATCGTTGCGTCGTTGATGTGAAAGTCCAGCAGATCCTTCAAGCGCCAGCGGATCGCCGCCTTCAACTCATCCTGAGGCACGTTGGGGGCTTCCACCGACACCAGCTGGTACTCGCCGGTATTGAGCACGTTGGTGCAGGAGTACTGCTCGGCATGGGTCGCCTTGGCCAGTTTTTCCAGCGCGGCTTCCGCGGACTTGTCGATGCGGACGAAGGCGGCCATCGTCACTTTCGGACGGGTGGCGGGGCCGCGGACGATGTGAGCAGAGTAGATGCCGTCGTCCTGGATATTGATGGACAACCAGCCGGCCGTGCTTCTTGTCTTCGAGAAAAAACGCATGCGGACGGCCATTTCACAATTGACTCGAAAGTAGAAGAATAAGCCATTGCTGTCAATTGACTTTTCGCCGTCAGTGCTCTATTGCCGACGAATAGTCCAGGTTGCTCGTGCCCTTGCCTGAACCGCCGGGCCAAGCAGTATTTTTCAACTAGTAGATCTCGCGCATATAGATGAATTCATCGGCGCTCTTGTAAACGCCGAAAGTCGCTCGCGCGACTGGATTCTGGTCGTAGTTGGCGCCCAGCCATTTGCCCTGCAGGTAGCTCTGGTCGGCGCCGGCCGCGCTCAAGTCGACGGTCAGATCCACGCTGCCGTTATTGCCTGCGCCCGGCTGGCTCAGCTTCAAGTTGCTGTTGCCGCCGCTGAAACGGCCGCTGATGCTCACCGCGGTTTCGCCGGATGCCAGGTTTTTCTGGTAATTGCCCAGGCCGATGTCGCCGGCCGCAATCGTGGTGCAGTTGTCCGCGGTGTTCAACGCGAACGTCGTTCCATTCCAGTACTGGCTGCTCATCGGCACCGGCAGGTCGAGCAGCTCCGAACCGTGCGCATTGAAAAGCCGAAGCCGGCCATAGCGGAATTGACTGCCGGAATCGAAAGCGATGCCGCTGCCCGAGCCGTCGAACACAGCTGCCGTGACAGTGCTGACGACGCTGTTTCCCGACACGGCCGACTCGCTGGTGTCGCTGACGCTCATCGTCAGCGACAGATTGGCGTTGAACATCGCCTGTGGCGTGGTCAGGTTGCGCGTGTAGGCGAGCACGTCGGTGGAGGCGACCACCGCGCTGCCGGTGCCGTTGTTGTTGGAGCTCACCGTGGGCGCGGTAGTCAGGCTGGTATCGAGCGTGCCCGAAACGCTGGCGTAGGTATGCGCTGCGGTCGGCCGCCAAAGGGCGCCGTTGTAATTGGTGGTGGTGCCGCCCGCGGCATTCTGGGCGGTGATCGTTGCTTCGGGCGCGGTGACATAACCGAACGGCTGGCCGATATACGTGAACGACCGCGCAGCGCAAGTGGTGTCGTTGAAGGTCTTGAGCACCGGCGTGTTGGCGGTGGTCAAGGTGAAATGATCGGGCACGAAGCGTCCCACGTTCAGTGCGGCCGACTCGAAATAGCGCTCCGCGGTGCTGGAATCCAGGTCGTCGACGGCCGCGAACGTGGTGTCGAGCAGTTTGACGGTGAACGCGCCCGCTTCGCTGTAGCTGGCCGTGGTGGTGGTGACTACGCCGGCGGCAACCGACCAGGGTCCCGTGGTCAGTGTGCCGAGCGTGCACGAGGACACCGGCAGAACGCAGGCGGTCAGGCTGACGGCGGGGCTGCCGTCATAGCCACTGGTGGCGGCGCTGGCCGCGTTGACGGCCGTGGCGTCGATGCGGAACGGCTGGCCGGCCTTGTGCACGTTGCCGCCCGAGGCCGCCGTGTTGCCCAGGCTGCGCGTGGTGCCGGCAGTCACGCTGTCGGCGTCGCGTACGGCAAACGCGGCCAGGCTCGCCGGCCGGATCGCGAAATTGTTGGTCGAACACGCGGTGATGCTCGGGCTGCCGTTGTCGGTCAGGCGGACACGCACGTTGCGCGCCGCGTTCGGGTAATTGAAGGCAAACGTCACGCGGCCGTTGTCGTTGCCGCCACCGGACCCGGTGAAGGTATGGCTGCCGGCGCTCTGCAGCAACGTCATCGCACTGCAGGTGCCGCTGGAACTGGCGTCGACCAGTTCGACGGTGACCGTCTTGTTGTAGGTAGTGGCAATGGCGCCGCCGCTGGTCAGGGCCAACAGGTCCAGGGAAAAGCCGCTGCCCGCCACCTTGGTCCGGATCGCCGTGCCCGCCGCGGCGCCCACTTCCACGGCATCCAGCGTGGCGCCCGGGCTGACCACCACGACACTGACCGAATCGGAATTGTTGCCTGGCGTCGGGTCGAAGGTGCTCGACGCCGCCGTCGCCGTGTTGGTGATGGTGCCCACCACCGTCGCGGTGGCGGTGATGGTCAGGGTCGCGGACGAGCCAAAGCTGAGATCGCCGACCGACCACAAGCCGGTGCCCGACGTGTAGGTGCCGACCGATGCCGTGTGCGAAACGTAGCTGAAACCGGCCGGCAGCAGATCATCGACCAGCACGCCGGTGGCCGTGCCGGAACCCGTGGTCGTGTTCTGCACGACGATGGTGAAGATGACCGACGAACCCTGGAACACCGAGCCCGCGCTCGCCGTCTTGCTGACCGCCACGTCGGCCGAGCCACCGCTGATGTTCGGCCCGCAGCGCGACTTGAACGAGTTGCTGCCGGTGCCGGGCGTGCTGCGCCAGCTGCCGTCGCCATCGGGCAAACGGTCGACGCCCTTGTTGGCCGAGGAAACCTGCAGGTCGTAGGGCGGCGAGACAAAGCTGCAGGCCGGGACGGCGGCTGGGTAGTAGGTTGTGCTCACCGGCAGTGAGGTGCGCACGCGAACGATATCGACCACGTCGTCGTTAGCGTCGAACAACACGATATCCGCGTTCTGCGACATCTGGGCGGAAGTGAACTGGTTGACCTGGTACTGGCCGCCGAAACAACTGTTCGCGCCGGTGGCCGGCAGATTTCCGGTGGTGGTGCGCGTGGACGTGTAAACGACGACCTTCCAGCCGGTCATGTCCACGCCGGTGTCGAGCTTTTTGACTTCGGTGAAATTGTCCAGGTAGTTGTACTCGTTGAGCGTGGCCAGGCCGACCGACGCCGAGCAGGCGTTCGCGGCCAGCGCCGGTGCGCTGGCTGCGATAGAAAGCAGCGCCAGCAACAGCAGTTGCATGCAGCGTGCTGGTCGGAACCCGTTCTTTCTATGTGCGCGCATGGGCATCCGGCTCCCTCAGTTCGCCACGGTTGCTTGCAGTTGCCGTTCCACGTACGTGGCGCTGCCCACCGCGCCCTGACTGGCAGTGACGGTGAGTTGATAGAGCGTGACGCCATCTCCGGCTTCCGTGTAGGTCCAGCCGGCAGACGAGCACAGAACGGTGACACTGATACCGGTCAACGTGCCACTCGGCGAGATCGGCGTGCTGGCGGCGCAACTGGAATTGCGCAACACCTGGTAGGCGCCCCATTCGATGCCCGAACGCGCGGCCTGATAGGCGCGCGCGCCCTGCAGGTCCTGCGCCGACGCCATGTGCTGCGAGCTCGACACAGTCAGCACGAACGCACCCAGCGCCGCGAGCACGACCAGCAGGAAGATCGCCGCCACGATGGTGAAGCCGCGCACGACCGGGCGCCGTGGCGCTCGCAATCCTGATGACCGGGCGCGCTCAGGGCACATTGCTGACATGCACCTCATGGTGAAGGCTGACCGTTTCGTTGTCCTGCGTGATAGCAAGCTCGATGGCGACCAGCCCGCTACGCTGCGTCACGCCCGACTGGTAGGTGAAGTTGCAGGCACTGACGTTTTTCGCCAGCAACGCGCTGCTGCCGCCCACCGGGGGAATGCCCTGTACGGGAGTGATGGCGTAGCCCGAATATCTGGTCAAGGTGCCCGCGCCGAGGTCGCAGATGTAGCTGACCGCCGAATCCACCACCTGGAAGCGATGCCCGGGCGAGGCGAACGGCAGCGCGTTGACCGAGCTGAGGGTCACGTTGCTCAGCGGGGCACCGGCGCTGCCGGCATAGGCGCGCCGGTTGTGCGTGGACGCGGAATTTCCTTCGTAGGCATCCGCGCCGGGAATGCCCAGGTTGTAGACCACGATCTGGTCGCCGGCGGCGAAGGTGAGCGGCGGGCCGAGCACGTCGAAGTTGGTATCGGCCGCGGTGAAGTCAAGCACGTCCTCGGCGCCGGTATCGAGCTCGGCGCGGTAGCGGCCACCGGTCCGGGTCAGCAGGAATTCGATGGCCAAGGGATTCGACGAACGCACGGAGTTGGGCAAGGCCAGGTGCAAGTCGCGGGCGATGCGGCGCGCGGCGGTGTCGGCGACGTCGGTCAATTCCGCGCGTCGCACGGTGTCGAAGTACCCTTGCACGGGTTCGCGGATAAACACCGCGACCATCGCGGCGACAATACCGGTGAGCGCGATGACGATCACCGCTTCGATCAGGGTGAATCCGCGTTGGGCTCTGCTCACGGTAGTTTCATCATGGCACGGCATTGGGTGCGTAGCGGAAGCGGTAACCGGTCACCGTGACGTCGGTGTTGCCGGACGTCGCCTGCACATCGATTTGCAGCACCTCGTCGGCGGGCAGGGCGAAGGCGGCTCCGGCCTGGGTAATGCTGACCGACACGGCGTAGGACGCCAATCCGGCGACCGGCGTATTGGTGATATCGACGATCGGCGAGGCGGCGTAGCCGTGGTAATCGTTGACGTTGTCGAACAGCGGGGAGGTGAACCGGTTTTCGGCCGCCTCCGGCCCGATCGCCTCCACCGTACTCGCGCACCCCGCCGCGCTGGCAGCGGTCGCGGCGTTGGCGTCGTCCGGATCGCAGTAGGTGACTGGTTGCAGCTCGATCTCTTCGAGCATGGCCTCGGCAATCGCCTGCGCCTGCTTCTGGATCATCGGGTCGGCGCTATGGTGGGCGGTGACGGTCAGCACCGACAGGACGCCCGCCACCGCCACGCCGACGATGACGATGAACATCACCAGTTCGATCAGCGACAGGCCGGCCTGCCGGCGGCGGCTAGCGATGGACATAGCCGGTTTCCTGTTCGACGGTGATGGTGTCCGTTTCGCCGCTCACTTGCAGCGTCTGGCCGAGGCTGGCCTGACCGGTGGCATTGAACTGGAAGTTGCTCGGGCTGGCCGTGTAGGCAACGCCGGGGCTGGCAGTGATCTGGAACGGGCTGTCGCCCGTGGGCCCGGTGAGGTTGGTGTCGCAGGTTGAAGAGCCGGCCACCGACGCCAGCGTAAGGGTTACCGAGGTGGCGCTGAAGTTGACGCAGACGGTGCGCCGCTGGGCGATCGCCGCCTTGTGCGCATAGCGCAGCGCCGCCAGCGTCTGGTCGTTGAAGCCGCGGCTGTCAAACGTCTGGGAATCGAGAAGCCGCGGAACGGCGGCAACGGCGAGCACGCCAATGATGAGCATTACCACGACCAACTCGGCCAGGGTAAAGCCGGACATCTTCGTGTGTCTCATGCTTGGCATCTTCTTGCTTGTGAAATAGTTCGGAGCGCTGACGCGCTCCGAACTATTTCCCGACCCTCGATCAGCAAGCTGCATCCACCCGCAGGAGCGGACCGCCAACCATTGGCGGCCGACATGGTCAGCGGCGCGGTTTTCTCGCCCGGGCCAGCTTGCTTACATTCCGGCGCGAATGCCAGTAAATGCCCCATTGGTTGGGCCAGCAGACTGCACAACGACGCAAGCTGCGGTCGTTCCGTTCGGCGCTGCAATGGCTCCTGCGGTCACCGAATAACCGGTTGGAAGGACGCCGCCAGTCAGCAACGAAGCGACGTCTCCGCAGTCATCGACCGCCACGCACTTGTTGGCGGTAACCACATTGCTCACCGCTGCACAGCCGGCGTAGTTGATCGCCATCGCCGAGGTCAAACTGCCTTCAACGCCATCCAGGGCGGCCGCGTTGGCTTCCGAACTCAGATCGATGAACTTCGGAATAGCTACCGCCGCCAGGATGCCGAGAATAACGATGACTACCACCAGTTCGATCAAGGTGAAGCCTGATTGTACGTTGCGCATGAAATGTCTCCGTCTTCGTTAATGAAAAGTTAGCACAGCTATCGATAAAGCATCCATGCACACACTTGTGTTCTTAGCAGCCGGTAGTGGTCAGCGTAATGACTGGAGAAACTGGCCCGGCGGTGGCTTCGGTGTAGGAAATACGGCAGTTCGGGTTGGCCACCGTGCCAACGTCGATCAAGATTGGATTGCCGGCAGTAATCACCAGTCCGTCGGTGGCAGGGGTTAGCTGCGCTGCGGAAACGATGCCGGTGTTGGTGGCGGCTGGGTACTGATGGACCATGTCGACCAGCGTGCCGTCCATGTTGGTCGTGCCGCCCGTCGCGGTGCACACCGACGGCGTGGTCAGGCCGGACAGGTCGACGATGCAATTGGCGCGCGCCAGCGCTGCCGCCGCCTTGACCGAGCCGAAGATCGCCTGGGCCTTGGCCACCCGCGCCTGCGTCTGCATATTGATATAGCGCGGCAGCGCGATGGCCGCCAGGATCCCGATGATCGAGATGACGACGACGAGTTCGATCATCGTGAAGCCGTGATTATTCCTGCTCAACTGTCCTGCTCCTGTTGGTTCTGCCCGCAAGCCGGCGCGGCCGAAAACGCGTGCGGCGCGGGTTGATTACAAATAGCACACCGCGTGCCCAGCGCCTACCACAATAGTACAGACCAAGTCACAAATCAGCGTTTATCTTGCCTCGACAACCCTGACCAACGCTACCCCTTCTGTTTTCTGTGCGCCACTGCCCGCTATCGCCGAGGTGCGCTTGACGGCGGTTACTCTAAGAACCACGGCGGTTCCTTCAGCGGGTTCGGCGCCGAAAAATTTATTGCGACGCAACACGTAGACCAGCTCGCGACGATCCGGATCGAAATACCAGGTGTTGAGCGGCAAGCCGGCCCGCTGCGGATTGCGAATTTCCCCAAGGTAATTTGCTGGGGGCTTTTCCAGCCAGTGGATGGGGTTGTCTTGTACCAGATCGCCTAGTTCATTCGTCCGGTCGGCCATCATCAACTCCGCCACGCGCAGGCGCAGGCCGCTGCACATGTTCATGATGGTCACTTCCATCGCGGTACTTTCCGCCATCGCCTGGTAGCGCAGCGTCCGGTCCAACAGGACCAGCAGCAGGACACTGACGATGAGGATGACGCAGGCCAGTTCGAACAGGGAGTAGCCGCGCTGTCCCCACGACAGGCGGCCAACCGACATGCGCTGCCTGGACGCTTTCCCGGGGGCGGCGTTCATCTGCTCATCGCGACCTTGCCCAGGTCCCAGATCGGCAGGAAGACACCGAGGGCCATGATCAGCACGACGACGCCCAGGCCGAGGATCAGGATCGGCTCGATCTGCGAGGACAGGGTTTTCAGTTCGTAGTCCACCTCGCGCTCGTACATCTCCGCCACTTCATCCATCAGGCTGTCCAGCTCGCCGGTTTCCTCGCCGACGGCGACCATTTGCAGCACTACCGGCGTGAACACGCCGCTGATGGTGGCGGTGCGCAGGATGCTTTCGCCACGCTCGATGCCGTCGCGCATCTGGTGAACGCGGCTGGCGATGTAGGCGTTGTCGACCGTGTTCGCGACCACGTTCAGGGCCTGCAGGATGGGCACGCCGCTCTTGCTGGCCAGGGCGAAACTGCGGGCAAAGCGGGCCAGGGAGCCCTTGAGCACGATCTTGCCGACGATCGGGAAACGCAGTTTGGCCTTGTCCCAGCGGTAGCGGCCGGCCACCGTGGCGATGAAGGCCCGGAATGCCAGGATGCCGCCGACCAGCAGCAACAACAGCAACGGCCAGTACGCGATCATGAACTGCGAAAAACCCAGCAAGATCCGCGTCATCAGGGGCAGCTGCGCATTGAAGCCGGCATAGACCTTGGCGAAGGCCGGGATCACGAATATGTTGATGACGATGATCGCCACGCCCATGGTGGCAATCACGAACACGGGATAACGCAGGGCCGTACGCACCCGCTCGCTCATCGACCTTTCGAATTCCAGGTGGTCGAACAGGCGCAGGAAGATTTCCTCCAGCCGCCCGGTCATTTCCCCGACGCGCACCATGCTCAGGTAGAACGGGGAAAACACTTGCGGATGCAGGCGCATGGCCGCCGACAGTTCGCGGCCGGAGTCCAGCGATTCGCGCATTTGGCCGAGCACGCGGCCGAACGGCTTGCTGATGGCCGACTCCTGCAAGCCCGCCAGCGAACGCATGATCGGCACACCGGCCTTGAGCAAGGTATACAGCTGCCGACTGAACAGCTGCACATCGATGGGCCGGATCTTTACTTCGGTAAAACGTTCCAGCCAGTTGCCTTCATCGCCCGTCACTGGCTTGCCGGTCTCGGTGATCTCCAGCGGCGTGATGCCGGTGTTGAACAGCTGATCGGCCACCGCGCCGCTGCTGGGGCTCTCCAGCACGCCCTTGACCAGCTCGCCCTGCGCATTGCGTGCCTTGTAGGCGAAGAAGGGCATGCTAGTCCTCGAATTGATTGCTGATGCGCATGGCCTCGGCCACCGTGGTCTTGCCGGCCACGGCCAGGGACACAGCGTGCATGCGCAGAGTCTGCCCGCCCATTTGCGCGTGCGCTGCCTTCATGAAATAGCCCGGCTCATGGTGATTGGCGGCATCGGCCAGGGTCTCGGTCATTTCCAGCATCTCGAATATGCCGGTGCGGCCGCGGAAGCCGGTTCCATTGCAATGCGGGCAGCCCTTGCCGAAATGAAACCGGTGCGCGTCCACGGTGTCGCCGAGTTCGGCCCGCAGCCATTCGTGTTCGGTGGGCGTGAGCACGGCGGGCGTGGTGCAGCTTACGCAGATCACGCGCACCAGACGCTGCGCCAGCACGACCTGGATGGAGCTTGCCACCATGTAGCTGGGCACGCCCATGTCCAGGAAGCGGATCGGCGTGCTGGCCGCATCGTTGGTGTGCAAGGTCGATAGCACCAGGTGGCCGGTCATCGCCGCGCGGATGCCGATCTGTGCGGTGTCGGTGTCGCGCATTTCGCCGACCAGGATCACATCCGGATCCTGGCGCAACGCCGAACGCAATACCTTGGCGAAGCTCAGGTCGATCTTGTCGTTGACCTGCACCTGGTTGATGCCGGGCAAACGGTATTCCACCGGGTCTTCGACGGTGATCAGTTTTCTTTCGTGCGTATTCAACTCGGCCAGCGCGCCGTATAGCGTGGTGGTCTTGCCGCTGCCGGTCGGGCCGGTCACCAGCACCAGGCCGTTGGGCCGTTGCAGGATGGTGCGGAAGCGCGCCAGCATCGCCGTCGGCATGCCGATCGAATCGAGCTTGAGCGTGGTGCCGCCGCGGTTGAGCAGACGCATCACCACCGATTCGCCCCATTGCGTGGGCATGGTCGAAATGCGCACGTCGATCTGCTGCTGCTTGACCCGAACCGCGAAACGCCCGTCTTGCGGCAGGCGTTTTTCAGAAATGTCCAGGCCCGACATCAACTTCAGGCGCAGGGCCAACGCCGAGGCGATCTTCAGGTCGGACTCGGTTTGCAGGTGCAACACGCCATCGATGCGGAAGCGGATCTGCAGGCGTTCTTCCTGCGGCTCAATGTGGATGTCGGAAGCGTGCACCTGGGCCGCATCGTCGAATACCGACTGCAATAGTTTGACGATCGGCGCTTCTTCCAGTCCGGCGCGGATGCCGAGCGCTCCGAAGTCGACCACGCTGTCGCCGAGGTCCTGTTCCAGCGCGCGGGCGAAGCCGGTGATCTCCACCGTCTTGCGATAGATGTGGTCGATGGCCTGCAGCAGTTCGCCTTCGTTGACGACGGCCAGTTCGACCGTGCGTTTGGTCGTGCGCGAAATGGCGTCGTACGCGGTCAGGTCGGTCGGGTCGGCCAGGCCCACCAGCAGCGTATTCGCGCGGTCTTCCAGGGCGATGGCGCGGAACCGGCGCGCCTGCGTTTCCGGCAGCATGCGCACGGTATCGGGATTGAAGTTGTAGTAACGCAGGTCGATGTAGGGAATGTCGAGCTGCTTGGCCAGCGCGCTGGAAATCTGATCCTCGGTGACGAAGCCATTCTCGACGAAGAACCGCCCGAGCTTGCGCCCGCTGCGCTTCTGTTCGGTCAGCGCCAGCTGCAGCTGTTCTTCCGAGACCAACTTTTGCTGGACCAGAAGTTCACCCAGGCGAATCTTTTCCGGTCTAGCCATCAAGCACTCCCCCAACGAACAGGCATCCCTCTCGATTATGCAGTAGGAGCGGCTTTAGCCGCGATGCCTTGCAAATCAGGCACCCGCGGCAACGCCCAGTCAATCACCCCCAAACGCCGCCCGGCCAACCAGCGGTTGGCCGCGGAAAAGTGACCGCAGCCAAGAAATCCCCGATGCGCCGACAACGGCGAGGGATGCGGCGCACGCAACACGCAGTGCTTGCGGGTATCGATGATCTTGCCCTTGGCCTGCGCGTAGCTGCCCCAGAGCATGAACACCAGGCCCTCACGCTCGCGGTTGAGCGTGTCGACGATGTGGTCGGTGAAGCCCTCCCAGCCTTTGCCCTGGTGCGCGCCCGCCTTCCCGGCTTCGACGGTCAGCACGGCGTTGAGCAGCAGCACGCCCTGCCGGGCCCAGGGCAGCAGGCAGCCATGATCCGGACGGGCATGGCCGAGATCGCGTTCGATTTCCTTGAAGATGTTCACCAGCGAAGGCGGCACGTCGACGCCAGGCGGCACCGAGAAACACAGGCCGTGCGCCTGGCCGGGCCCGTGGTACGGGTCCTGGCCCAGGATGACCACCTTCACCTGGTCGAACGGCGTTGCGTCCAGCGCGGCGAAAATCTGCGGCCCGGGTGGATAGATGCGCTTGCCGGCGGCCTTCTCGCTGCGCAGGAAGGCGCCGAGCGCCTGCATCTGCGGCCGCTCGAGGTATTCGCCGACGTGTTGCTTCCAGGAAGGGTCGAGCTTGATGCGATGTTCGGGCATGAACTCGATCAGGCGGCGCCGAGCGCGCGCGCCGCGGCGGCCATTTTCAACCGCATCAGGCGACCGACGCGCAGCTGAAACAATAGTTTGGTCACCAGCAGGCGTTCTTCGATCGGTTTCTGCACCAGGTCGTTGGCGCCCGTGCGCAACAGGTCGGTCTGGTTGGCCGGGTTGGCATCGCCGGTCATCACCAGCACGGGCAACAGGCCCTTGGGATAGCCGAACACTTTGCGGATCGAATGCACCAGATCCTTGCCGGTCAAATCGCCTTTCAGGTAGACGTCGGTCAATACGACGTCAGGTCCAGGCACGCGGCCCTGCGCTTTCATCGTTTCCAGATGGGCGACGGCATCTTCCACGCAGGTGCAGTGGATGACCGACAGGCCATGTTTTTCCAGCATGCGCCGGGTGGCTAGCGCGACCACGCGGCTGTCTTCGACATACAACACTTCGCCGCCGGGCTCGGCCTCGGGCGCCACGTAGCCCTTGATGAAAGCGGCCAGTGCGTTGAAGCCGAGCGACTTGTCGAAGTAATCGGTGACGTTGTCGCTGAAGCTGCGGCTCTCCAGGCGTTCCTGCACATCGCCGGAGACGACGATGATCGGGATATAGGCTTGCGGCGTGTGTTCGCGCAGATAGCGCGCCAGCGCCAGGCCGTCCATATCGGGCAGGCGCAAGGCGGTGGTGACCAGGCTGAAGGCGCCGGTCTGCAATGCCGCCTTGGCTTCTTCGCCGGTTTCGCAACCGATGAACTCCATGGTCTGCAATTGCTGCCGCAACACGCCCTCGATCATTTTGCGCACGACCTTCGACCCGTCGACGACCATGATGCGCGGCGTTGTCGCTTCGGAAAGGCGGAAACCTGGGGTGCTCATGCCTATGCTCAGAGATCGGTAGGTCGAGTCTGCCTCAGATGATGACCGCTGGCGAGCCAGGCTCCAAACCAGCCCAGGGCGGTGGCCGCGCCCAGGATGGCCAGGGCGGCCCGCCAATCCGGACCCCGCAGCTCGAAATGGCTGCCGTAACTGACGATGAGTGAGGACAACGTCGGCTTTAATAATGCGGCGGCGCCTGCCAGCAGGCCAAGGGCCAACAGACCGGCGCCCAGGCCATACCAGGCCCCGAGATAGATGAACGGACGGCGGATGAAGCCGTCGGTCGCGCCGAGCTGCTGCAGCACCGCGATCTCGTCGCGGCGGGTACCGATGTCCAGGCGCACGGTGTTGCCGACCACCAGCAGCACGCCCAGCCCGAGCACGGCGGCAATCACCCAGAGCAGCTGCGCGCCGAAAGCCAACCAGGCCGAGAGCCGTTGCCGCCAGAGGGCATCGTGCTGGACCAGCTCGACTTCCGGCCGCTCGCGCAGCGCGGCCGCCAGCGCGGCGCCGTCATCGGTCGGCTGCAGCAGCAAGACCGTCGGCAACGGATTTTCCTGTAACAGGTCGAGCGCCCCGCCCAGGTCGCTCAATTGCCGGAATTCGGCCAGCCCCTGCTCCGGGGTCTTGATCGTCAGCACGGCGACATCGGGCCGCTTTCGCAGTTCGTCGGCCAGGCGGCCGGCCTGCACGGCGCCCACTTCCGCATTCAGGAACGCGCCGATTTCGCGCGACTCGCGGACGCTGCCGGACAAGCGTTCGATATTGGCCAGCGCCAGGCCCAGCCCCAGCGGCAGGGCCAGGGCCACGGCCATCACGCCGACGGTAAGCAAGCTGGCGAACGGCCGCTGGAAAAAGCGACCCAGGCTTGCGACCAGCGAATACGCGTGCTGCTCGCGCCAGGCGCGGAAGCGTTTGCCCGGGCCGCCTTCGCTGATCCGCGCGGCGGCCGGCTTGCTGCGGATTTCAGCTTTGCCGACCGCGCTCATGCCGCCAGGTCCTCGGGCGAGATGTCGTCCATCAGCTTGCCGTGGTCGAGCACCAGCACGCGCTTGCGCAGGCGCTTGACCAGGGCCAGGTCGTGGCTGGCGATCAGCACCGTGGTGCCCTGCGCCTGCAGCGCATCGAACAACAGCATGATTTCGGCCGCCAGGGTCGGGTCCAGGTTGCCGGTCGGTTCATCGGCCAGCAGGATCAGCGGTTGCCCAACCATGGCCCGGGCAATGCCGACCCGTTGCTGTTCGCCCGTCGACAGCTCGCTGGCCCGGGCGCGCTCGCGCGCGCTGAGCCCGACCTTGTCGAGCATCACGCGCACCCGTTTGCCGATCTCTGACGACGGCGTGCCGGCAATCAACAACGGCAAGGCCACGTTGTCGAACACGCTGCGATCGACCAGCAGCCGGTGGTCCTGATGCACGACGCCGACCTGGCGCCGATGCAGGGCCACCTGGCGGCCGCGCACCTTGCCCAGGCTGCGCTCGGAGACCAACACCGTGCCACGCGTCGGCCGTTCGCTCAGATGGATCAGGCGCAGCAGCGTGCTCTTGCCCGCGCCGGAATGGCCGGTGACGAAGGCCATCTCGCCGGCGTCGAGCGAAAAACTGACGTCGGCAAGCGCCGCGTGGCCGCCCGGATAATTCTTGCTGACGGCATTGAAACGCAGCAGGCTCATGCCAACTCCAGACTCGGCGATCGGTCGCAGTGTGCCGCGACCACGTCAGGATTTCGAGGGGGCCACCATCGATTTGACCTGGCGCGCGAAACGCTTGAGGAAGGATTCCTTGGACACCGACTGCGGCGCAGCGTTGGCAGGCGGGCTGGGAATCCTGGCTGTCACCTTGCTTGCGGCCGGTGCGGCGTTGTCAGCGCGCGGGGCGCGGGCGCTGTCACCTTCGACGCGAGCCCGCGGCGAACCATTGGCATCGCGCGGCGGGCGTGGTGCGGCATTCGGATCACGCGGTGGACGCGGTGGCGCATTGGGATCGCGCGGCGGACGCGGCGTCGATGACGCGGCGCCAGCGGCGGCGCGATCATCGCGACGCGGCGGACGGCGCTCGCCTTCGGAGCGGCGCGGGCCGCCCGGGCCGCTGCGCGAACCGCCGGGGCCACCACGGCCGCCGCCGGTTTTCGGGCCGCGACCGCTGGCCAAGGCTTCGGCGCGGGCTTCGCGGAAGATATCGGCGATGCTTTCGGCGGCTTCGCCGTCGGCATTCACCACCGGCGCACGCGGCGCGCGCGGGATCGGCTGCAGCAATTCGGCGGTGACTGGTTCGACCGGAATCTTCTGTTCGATGTAGGCCTCGATCTCCGGCAGGCTCTGCGCATAGATCTCGCAGGCGAAGCTGATCGCATCGCCTTCCAGGCCCAGGCGCGCGGTGCGGCCGATGCGGTGCACGTAGTCTTCGGCATCGAAGGGCAGATCGAAGTTGTAGACGTGGCTGACGGCATCGATGTGCAAGCCGCGCGCGGCGACATCGGTGGCAACCAGGATCTCGAGCTCGGCGCGCTGGAAACGGGCCAGCAGGCTCTGGCGCTTTTTCTGCGGCACGTCGCCGGACAACACGCCGACGCGATAGCCGGCTTTCTCCAGCGCACGGCCGACCCGCTCGACCCAGGCCTTGGTGTTGACGAAGACCATGGTGCGGTTGGCGTCGGTGCGCGACAGCAAGCCGATCAGCAACGGCAGCTTTTCCTCGTTCGACGGGAAATAGACGACCTGGCGAACGCGCGAGGCGGTGATCGTTTCGGTTTCGACGATGACCTTTTCCGGCTCGTTCATGTGCTCGTAGGCCAGTTCGAGCACGCGGTGGCTCAAGGTGGCCGAGAACATCAGGGTCTGGCGCTCTTCGCGGCGCGGCAGCTTGCGCAGCAGGAAGCGCAGGTCCTTGATGAAGCCCAGGTCGAACATGCGATCGGCTTCATCCAGGATGCAGACCTCGCAGGCATGCAGGTGGACCACGCCCTGGCGCACATAGTCGATCAGCCGGCCGGGCGTGGCGATAATCACGTCGCAGCCCGAGGTCAACTGCGCGCGCTGCTTGTCGTAGTCGACGCCGCCGTAGATCAGCGCGAACTTGAAGCCGAGCGCGCCGCAGAATTTTTCCGCGTCCTTGTGGATCTGGATGGCCAGTTCGCGGGTCGGCGCCAGGATCATGGCGCGCGGGTCGGCGGGGCCGCGATTGGCCAGCGCCGGCTTGGTCATCAGTCGATTGACCAGGGTGACCAGGAAGGCGAGGGTCTTGCCGGTGCCGGTCTGCGCTTGGCCGGCGACATCGCGGCCAGACAGGGAGATTGGAAGGGTCAGAGCCTGAATCGGAGTGCAGCGGGTGAAACCGGCCGATTCCAGTCCAGCGAGTAGTGCAGGTTGCAGGTCGAAGCTGGAAAAAGCGATATCAGTCAGTGGCTTGTCGGACATTTTCTCGGTCATTGGGTCTCATTCGCACGGTCTTGCCGCGCTTGCACGTGTCGCCCGGGGGTCGCAAACTGCGCCGGTGCTTCGGGCTGGTTGCCGGGTTGTCTTCGGCAGGGTCAGCCCCCAGTTTACCGCAATCGGCGGCCGTCCCGGCCGCGCGCTTCATTAGATAAATCAGGAGTTTGCCCGTGAGCGACCAGGTGCTGCATGTAGACGACGACGACTTCGAAGCCCAGGTGCTCAAATCCGAGACGCCGGTGCTGGTCGATTTCTGGGCGGAGTGGTGCGGTCCGTGCAAGATGATCGGACCGATGGTCGACGAGCTCGCCGACACCTATGCGGGCCGGGTCAAGGTGGTCAAGATCAACATCGACAACAACCCGAAAGTGCCGCGCCAGTACGCGGTGCGCGGCATCCCGACCCTGATGATGTTCAAGAACGGCGCCGTGCATTCGACCCAGGTCGGCGCCGTCGGCAAGTCGCAACTCGCCTCCTTCGTCGACAAAGCCGTCTAACTCTGCCTTTGCTCTTGTGGGAGCGGCTTCAGCCGCGATGCCCTTCTAAACAGCATCGCGGCTAAAGCCGCTCCCACGGTCCCGGTGTACCGATCCACACCGAAATCTGAATCCGGGGTTGCTGCCCGCTTGTGATTTGCTCACCGGCAGTGGTAGCGTAAGCGTCAGCCAGCTGCCTTCGGCACTGCTCTTCTTGCAACATCCCTCTTCCCTCACTCGCATTCGCGAGGAACTCTGTGTCCGACAACGAAACTGAAACCGGCAGCCTTGCCGAGAAACGTCCGCGCAAGCCGCGTGCTCCGAATAAACCCCGCGGTGAAACCGCTGACGCCACGCCGGCCGCCGCCGTTGCGGCCGTTGCCGAGCGTGCGCCAGTGGCTGCGGTCGAACGCGCGCCGAGCGCCAGTCCGCCTGCAGAACGCGCGCCGGTAGTGGCGAGTGCGCCGGTGGAGCGGCCTGCCGCGCCGGCCCCGAGCGAGCGCGCCGGCGGCGGCAACGCCGAACCCGGCCAAGCCCGCGACGAGGGCAATCGATCGCCGGAAAATCGTCCCGCGGCCCAACAGGAATCGCAGGGCGGCGCTGGTTCCGGCGCCGAAGGCGGCAGCCAGGAAGCCCGTGACGGCGGCCAGGGCGGCGACGAGGGCGGTTTCCAGAATCGCAACCGGCATCGCCGCGATCGTTTCCGCGACCGCAATCGCGACCGCGGCCCGCGTCCCGGCGACGAAGGTGGCGAAGGTGGCGGCGAACGTCCGGATCGGCCGCAACAGCAATACCAGCAGCCGCAATTGCCGCCGGATTTCCCCAGTTACTCGCTGACCGATCTCAAGCGCATGCCCGCGCACAAGCTGCTGGAAATGGCGGAAACGCTGAACCTGCACGAGGGCGTGGCGCGCATGCGCAAGCAGGACGTGACCTTCGCCTTGTTGAAGGTCCTGACCCGGCATCCGAACGGCGTGGCCGGCGACGGCGTCCTGGAAATCCTGCCCGACGGCTATGGCTTCCTGCGTTCGGCCGACGCCAGTTACCTGGCCGGCCCTGACGACGTCTACATCTCGCCAAGCCAGATCCGTCGTTTCAACCTGCGTACCGGCGACGAAATTTCCGGCCGCATCCGCAGCCCGAAAGACGGCGAGCGCTACGTTGCCTTGAACGTGCTCGACACGCTCAACGGCGAGCCGCTGGAAGCGTCCAAGGGCAAGGTGCTGTTCGAAAACCTGACCCCGCTGTTCCCGCGCAAGCGCTTCACGCTCGAGCGCGGCAACGGTTCGACCGAGGACATCACCGGCCGCATCATGGATCTGATGGCGCCGCAGGGCAAAGGCCAGCGCGCCTTGATCGTCTCGCCGCCGAAGGCCGGCAAGACCATGCTGATGCAGAACGTCGCCCAGGCGATCGTGCACAACCATCCGGACGTACACCTGATCGTGCTGCTGATCGACGAGCGTCCGGAAGAAGTGACCGACATGCAGCGCACCGTGCGCGGCGAAGTGATTTCCTCCACCTTCGACGAACCGGCCGCGCGTCACGTGCAGGTCGCCGAAATGGTGATCGAGCGCGCCAAGCGATTGGTCGAACACAAGCGCGACGTGGTCATCCTGCTCGACTCGATCACCCGCCTCGCCCGCGCCTACAACATGGTCGTGCCGAGCTCCGGCAAGGTCCTGTCCGGCGGCGTCGATGCCAACGCCCTGCATCGCCCGAAGCGCTTCTTCGGCGCCGCGCGCAATGTCGAGGAAGGCGGCTCGCTGACGATCATCGCGACGGCCCTCGTGGACACCGGCTCGAAGATGGACGAGGTGATCTACGAAGAGTTCAAGGGCACCGGCAACTCGGAAGTGCATCTGGACCGCCGCATCGCCGAAAAACGCGTCTACCCCGCGATCAACATCAACCGCTCGGGTACCCGCCGCGAAGAACTGTTGATCGAACCGGACCTGCTGCAGAAGATCTGGATTCTGCGCAAGTTGCTGCACCCGATGGACGAATTGTCGGCGATGGAATTCCTGCTCGACAAGATGAAGACCACCAAGTCCAACGACGAGTTCTTCGGGTCGATGAAGCGCGGTTGATTTACTGGCTCGCCAAATGAAAAGAAGCCCCGCATCGCGGGGCTTCTTTGCTTGCGAAGCCGGCCGGGTTACATTACCAACGCACCCGCGACGTCGGTTTCCAGCCTGACCTGGCCGAGCGCCGGAACCATTTCTCCGGCGGCGACATCCGACACGCCGACGTTTTGTAGATCCGATGATTTCGGCAGCCATTCGACCGGCCGCTTCGGAACCCGAACAATCGTGCGCCACTGTCCCGGCAACTCCCATCCCGGCTTTGCGTCCGCCACGAATTCAACCGGCACGTTAACGGTCCGCTGCGCAGCGGCCATTTGGCCACGCACGGCGGAAATATTGAAACGCCATTGCCTGGCTGCAAACATTGCTGCTCGCTCGAACTGATCGATAACTCGCCGAAGCCGCACTTCGCTGCCTCTAACGTCGAACAGCATCGTCTGGACGGCAACCACTTTCTCAGCACGACCGTCGGCACCGATCCGAATGCACTAGAGCACGCTGCCGCTGACGTTCACTCCCGCCAGCGCGCGTGGCCATGGCGGTGGGTCCATGGACTTCCCGGAGAAGTCAGAGGGGCCTGGCACTACTGCAGGCTCCCTCGGGAATGTCACGTTGTCGATCCGAACCTGGTAACCGTCGCCGACCCGAGTTGCGGCCAGCACCACGCGTGTTTTCGCACGCACGCTGCCTGGCTTGTCTTCGACCAGTACCGGTTGGAATCTCCAATTGAAAACGATTCGGCTGAGTTTTTCTCGCAAGGTCGGCACCAAGGGCGAGTCGGTCTGGAAGTCGGCCACGCCGCCCTGCTCGGTGATCTGGACCCACCCGTCCACTTGCAAGATCTTCACCGATTCGATCGTCTCGGGCGGCGACTCGGCGGCACGTGCCAGGAGCTGCACCGGAATCAGCCCGGCAAGCAAACACACGGCCGTCAACAAGTCTTTTGCTAGTCGCACGGGCTATTCTCCAAGGCGCCGAATCAATCGACGAACACGCCAACCACGCTGCTGTCGTACTTCACGATACGAGAGACCCCCGATGCAGTGAATCTCTCGGCCACGGGTTCTGAACCGGTCACATCACGATCATGCCAACCACATCGGTGTTGAGCTTCACTAGGCTGGAAGAGGACATGACCTCGCCGGCTGCGACATCGGAGACGCCTACCTTCGGCGAATCCGGCGACTCTGGCAGCCATTGCACCGCCCGTTGGGGTGCCCGGACGATTGTTCGCCACCGCCCTGGCAAGTCGACATCTGGTCTCCTCTCCATTGCGAAAACCACCGGAACATTCACGGAGCGCTCGTCAGCCGACATTCGACCGCGCTCGGCAGAAATCTTGAAATGCCAGCGACGGGCGGTGATCAGGGCAGACCGCTCAAATTGCTGAATCACATCTCGCAGGACACGGTCCTTACCCTTCACATCGAACAACATCGACTGGACAGCCACCACTTCCTCGACACGGCCGCCTGCGCCGATCCGGAGGCACAAGAGCACCTGCCCGGACACATTGGCACCGAGCAACCCTCGCGGCCAACTGGGCGGCTCCAACTTCCCCGCGCCTATTGGCGGCGGAAGATCGTCGGGAAGACTGGCTTCCGCATCAGGTTCATTCGGGAACGTTACATTGTCCACGGTGATCCGGTACGCGTTCCCAATCTGGCTGGCTGCTAAAACAACGCGCGTTCTTGCGCGCACCATACGCGGCGTGCCATCGATCACTACTGGCTCGAATCGCCACCCGCGCACAGTTCGTTCAAGGTTTTGCCGCAGTTTCGGGAGGAGCTCGGAGTCGATGGTGAAATCGGCTACTCCACCTTCTGGATCGATGCGAATCCAGCCATCCACCTGCATGACCATGACCGATTCAAGCGGTTCGGCGGTGGGCGGAGCGATGTTCCCGGATGCGAGTGCGCCCGGACCATCCGCGAACAGCGCGCAGGCGCAGATCAATAGAATTCTTGCAACTCGCATAGCCTTGTTCCCTGTCTTCTTACAGCAGCACGGTCCCGACAACATCCGATTCCAGGCGGATGGTGCTGGCCGTTGACAACACTTCACCGGCGGCCACGTCGGAAACCCCGATCTTCTGCGTTTCCGATGTCTCTTCTATCCAAGTCAGCTCCCGAGGCCGATTTCGCACTTCAGTACGCCAGACTCCTGGAAGCACGTCTTCATTGCGCCTGAGCACAAAAACCACAGGAACGATTGCCGTCATGTCCGCAGCGGCCAAACGCTCAGTCTTGGCGACCACATCAAACCTCCACATTCGCGCCCGCTTGACAGCAGCTTCCTCAAACTGACGCAGTGCTTCGCCCAGCACGGAGACGCGCCCTTTGACATCCAGCAGACTGGACTGGACAGCGATGACGTTTCCCACGCGGCCGTCGCCCCCGATCTGGAGGCCCAGCAGCACGACGCCCTGTACGCCGGCGATTGCAACGCCTGCCGGGTATCGCGGCGCTCTCATCGACTTCACCGTGATCCGGGCCGACGCGTTCTCGAACGACGACGGTTTTGCTTTCCGGCCCGTGCGGAACGTGACGTTGTCCACCTTGACCTGATAGCTCTCGCCGACCTCACGTGCCGCCAGGGTGATGCGCATCTTGTCCCTGGCGGATTGCGGCGCACCGCCAGCTCCAGTGGGTTGGAAGCGCCACTTGCGTACCGTGGTCTCAAGGATTTCTCGAAGATTTCCAGGCAATTGCGTTACAAAAGTGAGCTCGGTCAACTGTCCCTGCTGGTCAACTGCGATCCAGGCATCAACCCGCACCGTCTTGATGGACTCTAGCCGGTCCTCGGGCAGCATAGCGTCGCTCGCCGAAGCCGGACCGACCACGAATGCAAGCAGCAGCAGGAGAAGCGCGTTTTTCATCCCATCGACCCGTCTGAATTCCAGGCGCAAGCGTGTCACAGACATCCGAGAGCCGCCACGTCAGCCCGGCGGCAACAAGTGAAAAGGACTATCCACAGCCATCTGCCTGTCCACCCCGCGGGCGGCTTCCATCGCCGTCTTGCAGGTCGGGTTCGCGGCCGCGGACTTTCGTTGGTCCTTCTCGCCGGCGGATTGCGCCGCCGACGGCGATTCGTAGGTGTGCTTTTCGCTCACAAAGTTCATGGTCGAGGACAGCCGGGTAACCAAAGGAGCGCCCTCCAATATCTCAGGCTGGAACTTGCTGGCACGAATCCACTTTCTCATCGACTCGCGGAGGGCGCGTTCATCGCTAGGGGTACTGCCTTTGGTGAAAACGACATCGTCGATTTGCCCGGTCCCATCCGCCAACACGCGATAATCCAGCCGCAAGCTCACGGAACGGCCCGCGCGCATGATTTGGGAAGGAAACGTCGGTGCCGGCCCCTTCCAGGAAGGGCCGCTTCCGAGCAGATCGACGGCGAGGCGATACGTACCGTTCTCCAGAGCTGCGCAGGCGCTTAGGCTCAGGTAGGTAACGCCGCTGCCCACGCGCCCGGCCCTGGCCGGCGGTGCGAATTGCCATGAACCAACCGTCTGTTCGATCGCCTTCGATATCGCGGGCGATAGTGTCGGATCGGGAGTCACATTCGTCACCTTGCCCAGGCGATCGATCTCGACCCGTGCCTGGGTTGAAAACAGCACCAACGGATCCTTTGTCTCGGCCCTGGCGGCAATCGCGAATCCGATGGCGATGAGTGCAACCACTGCTGCTTTCCGCATGTAGCCTCTCCCGGTCTGTCGGCGCATCGTACCTTTTCCCCGAATGTCGCGTTGGCTGCCGAGGCATAATTGCCCACGGAGGCCCACATGCACGTCCAAGGCAATCTCGAGCTTTTCCTGATCTTCCTGATTGCCGCCGTGGTGGCGGTGCCGCTGTTCAGGCGGCTGGGGCTCGGCGCGGTACTCGGCTATCTGGTCGCCGGCGTGTTGATGGGGCCGTTTGGCTGGAAGTTGGTGAAGGATCCGGCCAGCACGCTGGCGTTCTCCGAACTCGGTGTGGTGATGCTGCTGTTCGTGATCGGCCTGGAGTTGTCGCCGGCGCGTTTGTGGGTGATGCGCCGGCAGGTGTTCGGCATCGGCGGATTGCAGGTCGCGATCAGCGCGCTGCTGCTGGGTGGCGTGACGGCGATGATGGGCCTGGGCTGGAAAACCAATCTGGTGATCGGCCTGGGCCTGGCCTTGTCGTCGACGGCGGTCGGCTTGCAAATACTTTCCGAACGCAAGGCGCTGAGCACCAGCTACGGCCGCCTGGCGTTCGCCATCCTGTTGTTCCAGGACCTGGCCGCCATTCCGCTGCTGGCACTGATCCCACTATTGGGCGTGGCCAAGGCGAGCGCCCAGTCCGCCCCGCCGCTCGATGCCGTGCTGCGCGCGGTCGGCATGATCCTGGTCGTGGTGATCGGCGGCCGGCTGTTGCTGCGACAACTGTTCCGGGCGGTCGCGTGGACCAAGATGGGCGAAGTGTTCACCGCCACATCCTTGCTGGTGGTGGTCGGCACGGCCTGGCTGATGCAGTGGGCGGGTTTGTCGATGGGGCTGGGCGCGTTCCTGGCCGGCGTCATGCTGGCCGACTCGGAATTCCGCCATGAGCTGGAAGCGCAGATCGAACCGTTCAAGGGGCTGTTGCTCGGACTTTTCTTCATTGCCGTCGGCATGAGCATCGACGTGCATCGGGTGATCGCCGAACCGCGCTTGATCGCGATGGGCGTGCTGGCGCTGTTGCTGGTCAAGGCGCTGATCCTGGTGGCGATCGGCCTGCGCCCGGGGCGCCTGCCGGTACGCGAGGCGTTGATGCTTGGTTCGGTGCTCGCGCTCGGCGGCGAGTTCGCCTTCGTGGTGTTCGGCGAAGCCTTCAAGTTCGGTTTGATCGACACCGTGCTGCGCGATCGACTGGTCGCCGTCGTCGGCCTGAGCATGGCGGCGACGCCGCTGATGGTGATCGCGGTGGCAAGCTGGCTGAAGGAGTACCCGGAACAGAAGGAAGAACGCGCCGCCGACACCATCGATCACGAGCATCCGCGGGTGATCATCGCCGGCTTCGGACGCATGGGCCAGATCGTCGGCCGCATCCTGCGCGCGCAGCGAATTCCGTTCACGGCGCTGGAACACAGTGTCGAACAGGTGGAACTGTCGCGTCGCTTCGGAACGATGATTTATTTCGGCGACCCGAGCCGGGCCGACCTGTTGCGCGCCGCGCATGCCGAGCGTGCCGAAGTGTTCGTATTGACCACCGACGACCCGGATACCAGCATCCGCACCGCGCGCCTGCTCAAGCGAATGTATCCGCACTTGAAGATCTTCGCCCGCGCCCGCAACCGCCAGCACGCGTTCAAGCTGATGGACCTCGGCGTCGAGGCGGTGATTCGGGAGACTTTTCATTCCAGCCTGGAAATGAGCGAGCAGGTGCTTGAGGCGCTGGGCGTACCGCCGGAAGTTGCCGCCGAGCGGAGGGAGCGCTTCCGCATTCACGACGAGCGCATGTTGCGTGAACAGCATCTGGTTTACGACGATGAGGCGGCGCTGATCGCCTCCTCGCAGCAGGCGCTGCGCGACTTGGAACGGCTGTTCGAGGCCGACGAAAGACCGGAAGCGGTCGAGCCGCCGGCGGACAAGACTTAGCGCGGGTCGCGCAGGAATCGCGCCAGCGACGGCGACGGCCGCGCCGGTTCGAATTCCGCCGCGATATCGACGTAACCGCGCAGCAGCGCCAGGTCGTACGCGGTGCGGCCGAGCGAATCGCGCAACTGCCGATTGGCGCCCTCGCGCAACAGGCGTTGCACCACGGCAAGTAGTCCGTGCATCGCCGCCAGGTGCAGGGCGCTCAATCCGCGCTGATCCTGCGCATCGAGCGACACGCCTTCGTTGAACAGGCGTTCGAGCGCAGCCAGCAACACCTCCTCGTCGCAGGCCGCACCCGCCTCGGCGCGGGCGCCGAGCAGCAAGAGCAAAGGCGTGTGACCGCTGACGTTGGCCGCATCCGGCGACAGGTCGGCGATCAGCAACAAATCGAACAGGGCCAACACGCGTTGCCGGTCGCGCGCAGTGAACGCATGCAGGGCCGCGCAATGCAGCGCGGTCAGGCCCTGTTCGTCGACGGTGTCGACCACGGCGCCCTGCGTCAGCAGGCGGCCGGCGATTTCCGGCAAACCGAGCGCGGCGGCGAGCATCAGCGGCGTGACACCGCCGGGCAGGGCCTGGTTCGGATCCGCCCCCGCCTGCAGCAGTTGTTCGACCACCGGCGCATGACGCATGCTGATCGCCGCCGACAGCGGCGTGGCACCGGTACGAGCGCTGACCATCATGTCGGCCCCGGATTCGAGCAGGCGATTGACGATGGCGGTGTAGCCACCGCCGGCGGCGCGCAGCAAGGCCGTGCAACCCTGCAGGTCGGAGGCATCCACCGGCAGGCCCAGGTCGAGCAGGCGCTGCACCGCTTCAAGATCGCCGGCGATTGCGGCCGCAGGCAAATCGAGAGGCTGCAATGGCCGTCCCGGCAGCGACCAGCCGCGCCATTCGAGCCAATGACTCAAATCGCTTCGGCCAGCGGCCAGGGCCATGCCGAGCGCCGTCTGGCCGTCGGGCGAACGCGCCTGCGGCAGCGCGCCGAAACGGATCAGCAGGCGCAGGGCGGCTTCGCGACCGAGCGCGGCGGCCACGTGGATAGCGCTGTGGCCGCGGGCATCGCGAACATTGGGATCGACGCCCTGCACCAGCAATGCTTCGAGCAGACGCTGCCACCCCAGCCGTATCGCCAACGCCAACGGCGGATCGCTGCCGGGCGGCGTGCCGAAAGCATCGGCGCCGCGCTCGAGCAAGGCCAAGGCAATTTGTTCGGCGCCGCGCGAGGTGTGTTCGCCGCTCTGGCAGGCGAGCAGGAAGCGGGCCAGCCCGCCGCGACCGCCGACCGCCTGGCCGCGATCGAGCAAGCGTTGCAGCGCCGATTGCCGGCTGCCGCCGTGATCGAACAACTGGAACAACACGGTGTCGCGTCCATGCTGGTGCCAGTCGGCCGGTGCGCCATGGCGGCACAACCAGTCGAAAGCCAGCAACTTGTCGTCGGCGGAAAATTCCAGAAGCAATTCCGCCAGCGCCTCCGGACTCGGTCCGCCACCGAGCCCCAATATCTGCTCAGCCGCATCGGCCCGCTGCGCGGCCAGTGCCTCGCGCAGCAACTCGCGCGGCGTTTTCGCGAACTCGCCGTCGGCGATGCCTTCGGCGACGTTGGCGGGAAGCGCATAGCCCGGATCGAGCACGGAAACCTGCGGCCAGCGTCCGTGTTCGATGGCGATGTCGATGGCGCGGCGGCCTTGGTCGTCGACCTGTTTGGCGTCCACGCCCAGGGCCATGAGCTGGCGCAACAACTCCGGTTCGGCGCCGGCAAGGCAAGCCAGGATGAGCGCGTTGCGCTGGTGCTCGTCCACTGCCTGGGCATTGGGCTTGGCCAGGGCCAGACGCGCGACCACAGCGGTATGTCCGTTGCGCGCGGCTTCAAGCAAGGGTGTCAGGCCTTGCGCATCATGCGCGTTGCGGTCGGCGCCGGCATCGAGCAACACCGAAACGACATCCGTATTGCCGGCAGCGCAGGCCTGCATCAGCGCCGTGCGCTGGTCGAGACCGCGCGCATCCACGCGTGCCTTGTGCCGAAGCAGCAATTGCGCGCCGCCGGGATCGTCGTCGCCGGCGACCGCCGCCAGCAGGGCCGGCTGGCCGCCCGCCGGTTCCGGACGCGCGCCGTGTTCGATCAGGAATCGCGCCAGCCGCCAGTTTCCGGACGCACAGGCAACGCCCAGCGGACTGAAGCCTTCCTGGTTCAGGACATCGACCTGTGCGCCGGCATCGAGCAGCAAGGCCGCCACGGCCGGGTCGGTGCTGCGCGCGGCGTGATGCAGCGGCGTATTGCCCTCGTTGTCCACGGCGCGGGCGTCGGCGCCATTGGCCAGCAGGGTCATCACCGCTTCCGGCCGGCCGTGCCAGCTGTCGCGGGTCGCGGCCAACAGCGCCGTGAGACCGCCGTGTTGCTGGTTGAGGTCGACGCCGCGGGCAATCAACTGTCGCAGCACGCGCAGGTCCCCTTGCAGGGAAGCGAGCATGGCCAGGGTCCGCTGGTCGCGGTCGCCTTCGGCCGGCAGCGAATTGGCATTGGCACCGGCAGCCAGCGCTTCAAGACCGGCGTCGATCCGGCCGGTACGCAGCGCCGCGTACAGACGCTCATCCGGTGTGCCAGGCAGGGATTCCTCGGTCGCAACGGCGCGCCCATTGTCGGCGGCGGCTGGCGCGGTCGCCTTCTGCGCTTCCAACGTGCGGGTGGCGTGGCGGTCGGCGCGGCGATGGATTTCGCCATGGGCAAGCAAGGCCAGCAACGGGTACGCCAGCAGCAGCGGCAGGCGTACATCGGGGTGCACGATGCCCGGCCAGATCAGGACCAAGCCCAGCGCGAGGACGGAAAACACCAGCAGCGTGATCACCAGGCCACGGGCGAGATCGACGTTGCCGCTGCGCGTGGCTGCCGACAGCAAGGCCGCGAACGACTGCCCGTGCCGCGCGGCCTGGGCAAACGCCGGCCACAAGCGCCACATGCCGAGCAGAACGAAGCCAACGCACAGGCTGAGCACCAGCGCCGGGATCAGCGCGCCGGTATCGAGCAGCGCCTGCAACGGCCAGGCGACAACCACCGCCAGCAGTGCGAAAGCCAGCGTCCACAGCACGGCCACGCTCAGGCCATCGATGACCAGCGGAAATTTTGGTCGCGGCAGATCGCGCGTGCGGCGCCAGCCGCTCCAGCCCAGGACCAGCACCGGTTGCGCCAGCACCAGACCAGCCAGCGCCAGGGGCGCAGCGAAGAACACTGGCAGCCAGGCCAGTGCAAATCCGAGCAACAACAGGGCCGGCGGCCAGATCCAGCGGGAGCGCTCAGCCATCGCCCACTCCACCGGCGACCAGCGGATCCAGGACCGCCTCGGGCCGCTGCAGGTGAAAGCCGCGTTCGCGCAGGTTCTCGATCACCACGTCGACGTCTTCGCGGGCCAGCTTGCGGTCCGGGGCCAGGGCCACGTCCAGGACAAAGGTCAGCGCGCCGAGCGGCAGGCGCACGGCGTCCGGAACCAGGCCGAAGGCATCCTTCTCGCGCAAGTACAAATAGGTGTCGGGGCGGCGTTGGGATTTATAGACGTAGGCGTGCATGGCGCGCAGGCGCTGGAATTGCTCGATTGTCGCCGCAAACGCCATGTGGGGAAAGCGCCCGCGCCTTTGTTACGCTAGCCAGCCTCGTTTTCCTCACGAACCGTTAATCCTGCTGGAGCCTGCATGCGCATCCGTTCCCTGTTCCTCGCCGCCGTCGCCGCGTCCGCCAGCCTGGATGCCGCCGCGCTCACGCCGATCACCCTGGACCAGACGATGGCACACCCGGACTGGATCGGTCCGCCGGTGGAATCGGCATGGTGGGCGTGGGACGGGCAACAGGTGCAGTACCTGCTCAAGCGGGCCGGTTCGCCGCTCCGCGACACTTACACACAGCCCATCACCGGCGCCGCCGCCACACGGCTCGAAGAGGCCGCACTGGCGAGCACCGATGCGCCGGCGCCGGTGTTCGATGCCGCGCGCAGCCGCATGTTGTTCGTACGCAATGGCGATCTGTTCCAGCGCGACCTGCGCAGCGGCGCGTTGACCCAGATATCCCGCAGCGTCGATGAAGAGACCGATCCGCAGTTTTCCACCGACGGCCGCAATGTGCAGTTCCGCGTCGGCAACAACTGGTATGCATGGAGTGCTGGCGACCGCCTGGTGACGCCCGTCGCGCTGCCGTTGGCAGAAAAGGACCCCGCCGCTGCGCCGACCCCGGACGCGCTGCGCGATTTGCAGTTGCGACTGATTGCCACGCTCAAGCGCCAGAAGGATGAGCGCGACGCGCAGCGCTTGCAGGGCGAACGCCTGCGCAAGCTCGATCCGAGCCGGGTGGTGTCGCCGACATTCCTGGGCGACAACGTGCAGATCGATGCCACGTCGCTGTCGCCGAACGGTCGCTGGCTGCTGGTGGTGACCTCGGTCAAGGGCGCCGATGCCGGCCGCGTCGGCAAGCTGCCGCGCTATGTCACCGAGTCGGGCTATGAGGAGTTCGAGGACCAGCGCACGCGCGTGGGCCGCAACTTGCCGATTGCGCAGACCTTGAAGCTGGTCGACCTTGGCAGCGGCAACATCCGCGAGTTGAGTTACGACACCCTGCCCGGCATTACCACCGATCCGCTGGCCGCGCTGCGCAGCCAGCAGAAACTGGACGCGCTGAAGGGCAATCGCGCGGTGCGCATCGATACCGATGGCGATGGCCAGGGCCCGGCGATTCATTGGACTGCCGATGGCACGCAGGTCGCGGTGCTGGTGCGCGCAGTCGACAACAAGGACCGCTGGATCGCCACGGTCGATTTCGCCGACGGCAAGCTGCAGACCGCGCATCGACTGACCGATCCTGCCTGGATCAACTGGAACTTCAACGACTTCGGCTGGCTGCCCGATAGTCAGACGCTGTGGTACCTGTCGGAAGAAACCGGTTACTCGCACCTGTACACCAAGTCCGCAGGCGGCAAGCCGGTGGCCCTGACCAAGGGCAACTGGGAGGCGTCGGCGGTGCGCTGGTCCTCCGATGGCGGCATCGCGTATTTCCTCTGCAACCAGAAGCGGCCCGGGGACTACGAAGTCTGCGCGGTCGACCGTCAGGGCGGCAGCGTGCGAGAAGTGACCGCGCTCGACGGCATCGAGGATTTTTCCCTGTCGCCGGATGGCGGCAAACTGCTGGTGCGCTACTCGGCGAGTTATCTGCCGCCGCAGTTGGCGGTGCTCTCCAGCGCCGGCGGCGAGCCGGTCAAGTTGACCGACACCCGCAGCGCCGATTTTCGTGCGCGCAGCTGGATCCAGCCGCAGTACGTGCAGGTCCCGTCCAGCAAGGGCGCCGGTGCGATCTGGGCCAAGCTGTACCGGCCGGCGCAATTGCAGGCGGGAAAGAAATACCCGGTGGTGATGTTCGTGCATGGCGCCGGTTACCTGCAGAACGTCAGCGACCGCTACCCGAATTATTTCCGCGAACAGATGTTCCACAATCTGCTCGTGCAGCAGGGCTACGTCGTGCTGGACATGGATTACCGCGCCTCCGAGGGTTACGGCCGCGACTGGCGCACGGCGATCTACCGACAGATGGGCCACCCGGAGCTGGAGGATTACCTGGACGGCGTGAAGTGGATGATCGCCAACCAGCAGGGCGACGCCGAGCGCGTCGGTATTTATGGCGGCAGCTACGGCGGCTTCATGGCGTTCATGGGGCTGATGCGCGCGCCCGACATATTCGTAGCCGGCGCCGCCCTGCGTCCGGTGAGCGACTGGACCTCGTACAACCACGAATACACCTCGAACATCCTCAACACGCCGGACCTGGATCCGGAGGCGTTCAAGAAATCCTCACCGATCGAATATGCGCAAAACCTGCGCGGCCACTTGCTGATCGCGCACGGCATGATCGACGACAACGTGTTCTACCAGGACTCGGTGCGCCTGGCGCAACGCCTGATCGAGCTGAAGAAGGACCACTGGGAACTGGCCGGCTACCCGCTCGAGCGGCACGGCTTCGTGCAACCGGAAAGCTGGTACGACGAGTACCGCCGCATCTACCAACTCTTCGAACGCACCCTGAAATAGTCATTGTGTAGGAGCGGCTTCAGGCGCGATGCTGTTCCGCCAACAGCATCGCGCCTGAAGCCGCTCCTACAAGTTCGGGGGCATCGCGGCTGAAGCCGCTCCTACAAGGTCGGGGGCTTCGCGGCTGAAGCCGCTCCTACAGGGGTAGGTTCTTATCGGAAGGCGGGGATGAATTGTTCGCGGACGGCTTTGGCCAGCAGGTCCGGTGGCAGCAGGCCTTGGTCGAGCAGGAAGTTGTTGAAGGCGAGGCGGTCGAACTTTTCGCCGAGCGCGACTTCGGTTTCCGCGCGCAGCTGCAGGATGCGCGAATAGCCGTAGAAATAGCTGCCGGCCTGGCCCGGGGAATTGAAGGTGTAACGGTCCAGTTCCTGGCGCGCCATCGGCGCCGACAACACCACGTCGCCCGTCAACACGCGGCCGGCGTCTTCACGGGTGATCTGGCCGAGGTTGAGCATCGGATCGAGCATGGCGCGCGCCGCGCGCAACAGGCGAAACTGCAGCGCGATCATCTGACCTTCGACTGGTTCCGAGGGCACCATTTCCGCCTCGGCATACAGCGCCCAGCCTTCGACGTTGACGCTGCTGAACGCGTACAGGGTGCGCGCCTGCGACACGCCGCGCTCGACCATGGCGCTGAACTGCAGTTCGTGGCCGGGCCGCCCCTCATGCGCGCTCAGCGTCCAGGCGGCGCCCGGGTAATTGAAATCATCGTAGGCCTCGGCCTTGCCGCCCGCGGCCGGATTACCGACCGGCAACACGAACTGGCCCTGCTCGCCGGTGTTGCCGATCAGCGGCGGCGGCTGCATATGCGGCGCCGGTTGTGCGGCGGACTCGGCCGCCGAGGCCAGGCGCATGATCATCGGACGGTTCGGCACATCGACCACGCGCTCGCGCCGGATCGCCGCTTCCAGCGATGTGTTTACTTCCTTGTAACGCGCTTCGAGCTGCTCGTTCGGAATGACCTCCCGTTTCAAGGCGCGAATCACCTCGCGGTAATCGCTGGCCTGAATACCCTTCGCCTTGGCCACGATCGGCGCCAGCGCCTGCATGGCCGCACGCGTTTCCATGAACTCGACCTGTGCGCGCGCAATCAGCAATTGCGGATCGATGTCGATGCCCATGCGCTTGAGCCGAAACGCATACAGCTCCGGCGGCAGGCGAAAATCTTCACGCGCCAAAGGCAAGACCTGCGCCCGCTCCCAGGCTGCGTAATCGAGCAATTGCTTTTCCATCGCCGCCAATGCCGGCTCGGCGCCGGAAATTTTCATTTCCGCGAACAGATCCCGAATTCCCTTGATGTAGGTCGGCACGTTCTCCAGCGATTTCTCCAGCCGCGCCTTCACCGGCCCCTGCAGTCCGGGCTTGCCGAGCTTTTCCATGAAGCGGGCCTTGGCCTGTTCGGTCAGCGGCGTGATCCCGGCGGTCAAGCCGACGTAGCGTTGCAGGCGCTCAAGCGCCTTGGCGCGCCGCGCGGGCGGCAGTTGTTCCTGCAGCAGGCTCTGCATCCCGGAGAACATCATTCGCGGCACGTCTATCCAGGGCAGGTTGTATTTCTCGCCGAGCCGGATGCCGGTGATGTCGTCGTCCAGCGAAGTGACGAGGATCTGCAGATCCTGGCGCACCCGCGCATCGGTCTCCGCCTGCAGCCGCTGCTGCAACTGCGCATGCAGCGCCTGCATCGCCGCGATGTAGCGTTCG